>Ga0209232_1000691_pt1 | contig 19859 bp, 14 predicted proteins | sample ETNvirenome_2_60_FD_184066 | JGI IMG/M metagenome (GOLD analysis project Ga0209232, IMG submission 184066) | Marine viral communities from the Pacific Ocean - ETNP_2_60 (SPAdes) (version 2) | ecosystem: Environmental > Aquatic > Marine > Oceanic | place: Pacific Ocean | collected 2013-06-22
CTTTGACTTCTTCACTCGTCATATGAAAGAAAACTGTGCTTACAATTTCTATGTCAAAGATGATGCTGATGTTGTAGCAGAGTTAGAGAGTGCAGTTCTGGGTCTGGATGTGATGCCTAGCATGAGGTGTCTCATGACCGCTGGACCTGCACTACAAAAAGAGAATGTCGCAGGGTACAACTGTAGTTATCTTCCAGTTGACTCTGTACGTTCCTTTGATGAGATCTTGTACGTTCTTATGAATGGAACTGGTGTTGGATATAGTGTAGAATCTAAGTACACTGAACAGTTACCTATAGTTCCAAATGAACTACATCCAACTGATACTTGCATCGATGTACGTGACAGTAAACTAGGATGGGCCAAGTCATTTCGTGAGTTGATCAGTTTGCTCTATGCAGGACTGATACCAACATGGGATATGTCTAAAGTACGTCCTGCTGGTGCGTTACTAAAAACATTTGGAGGTAGGGCAAGTGGTCCCGATCCTCTGAATAAATTATTTTTATTCACTTGCAAGATATTTGAAAATGCCAAAGGAAGAAAACTCAGACCCATCGAGTGTCACGACATTGTTACTAAAACAGCAGAAGTCGTGGTGGTTGGTGGTGTTCGTAGGTCTGCTCTCATTAGTCTCAGTGATCTTGGGGATGAGCAGATGCGACTCGCAAAGTCAGGAGCATGGTGGGAAGAGTTCCCCCACAGAGCACTCGCAAACAACAGTGCCAACTACCATTCCAAACCCGACACAGGGACATTTCTTAGGGAATGGTCTTCCCTCTACGAAAGTAGGAGTGGAGAACGTGGAATCTACTCTGCGTTTAATGCAAGAAAACAAGTCGAACGATTCGACTACAGAGATCCTAGAGATGACTTCGGGACGAATCCATGTTCTGAAATAATCCTTCGGCCCAGAGAGTTCTGTAATCTATCAGAGGTAGTGATCAGACCTACTGACAAAAAGAAAGACTTGATCAACAAGGTGAAACTTGCTACGATATTGGGTACATGGCAGAGTACACTAACCAACTTCCGATACCTTCCTAAAACCTGGAAGCAAAACTGTGAAGACGAGAGATTACTTGGAGTCTCACTCACGGGAATCATGGACAACAAACTAACTATCGATCCTGACCCTGAGTTGTTGACAACCTTGAGAACTGTAGCTCGACAGACAAACGCAGAATGGTCAGAGAAACTAGGGATCAACGAAAGTGCTTCGATCACTTGCATCAAACCTAGTGGTACAGTATCTCAACTATGTGATTCTGCTAGTGGTATCCATACACGACACAGTGATTACTATATCCGTACTGTACGTGGTGACAACAAAGATCCGTTGACTCAGTTCTTGAGAGATCAAGGTGTAGTAAACGAACCTGATGTTATGAAACCAGACAGTACTACGGTATTCTCGTTTGCTGTAGAATCACCAAAGGATTCTGTCAAGAGAGATCAATGGTCTGCACAGAGACAACTAGATCAATGGATGATGTACCAAGAGTTTTGGTGTGAGCACAAACCTAGTGTTACTATATCCGTTAAAGAGGATGAGTGGATACCGATTGGATCATGGGTCTTCAATAACTTTGAGAAGATTAGTGGCATATCTTTTCTACCTTACAGTGAACACTCATATCAACAAGCACCATACCAGGAATGTGACAAGGAACGATACAAAGATATCGCATCTAAAACACCTTCTATAGTATGGGAAGATCTATCCAAATATGAATCAGAAGACTACACTGTAGCATCACAAGAATTGGCTTGTGTTGGTAATTCGTGTGAGTTATAGTCTATTATTAGAACAGCTATGAAGATACCATTCGATATATCGCAAAGTTTATTAGATAGATTGAACGATCTTTTCCCTGATAAACTACCGAGTAAGATAGTATCTTCTACTGATCTAGCGTACCTCATGGGTCAAAGATCAGTAGTTGATAAACTAACAGACCTCTATAACGAAGAGACAAATCAAAATGTGTTTAGTGAATCCAACTAGTGCACCTTCCACACCGATGGTTGCACCCCCACCTCCAACTCCTCAAGCACACTCAGCTATGAAGGAGACTCCCGATATTGAAGAGGGAAAACGTGATGAGGTAAAAGAACAGGGAACAGGAAGAGAAAAGAAAAACACTGCTAGGATGAGAATCAAACCCACTAAAAGAAATAAAAAATCTGGACTTCAAATAGCAACCTAATATGCCACAACTAAACGGAAAGAAGTACGCCTATACCAAGAAGGGTAAAGAGCAGTACGAAAAAGATAAACAAGGTAAATATACTAAAAAGAAAAACAAAAAACCTGGATTAGCTCAAAAAAAATACAGTCTATCTGAAGCAAAACAAAAATTAAAGAAAATGGGTAGACGAGGGGATACTGAGCTTGAACACGTAAATAAAGATGAGCAACGTATGCTTAAAGCTATGGGTGCTTCTCGTACTAAAAATCCAAACACAGGACTAACAGAAAACTCTTGGATATCCAGTGCTATTAAAAGAAATACAGGTAGTAATACTCCTAAACCTAAAGTAACAATACCGACTATAAAAATAGACCCACCGAAAGTTGAGTTACCTAAATCTAGTGGAGATGTAATAAAAGATTTAAAAGGTAGACTTCCTAAAGGATTTGATGAAAAAAATATTAAAGGTAGACTTCCTAAAGGTATAGATTCAAAAAACGCTCTTGACAAAGTAACAGGAGTTTTTGAAGGTGCAGGTGGGTTTGCTACTGGTATGAGAAACGCAGGTGTTAATTTAGTATATAATCTTTTAGGTGGACAAGGTGATTACTACGATCAAGGAGGAGGAAACTCAAGTACAACTACCAGTTCTACAGCTAGAACTGCATCATTGTCTGGTGGATTTGGAGCAATGAAAAAGAAAAAGAAAAAGAAAGGTCTATTAGCTGAAGGAGAAGAATCAGGATCAAATACAAAATATGGTGGTAGAATGTCCAAAAGAGGACTTAGAACTCCTAAAAGAACTGGACTTAACATTGTTAAAAAAAACTCAAGCTCAACTAGTTTAGGAATGTAATATGGAGTCAGTACAAGCCGTATCCATATCTGACCGAGGAACTACCAAGGGAGGATTTGTAGCACAGCAGTATTCGACCATGACAACTAGTAGAGAATCGTTTCTCAAACGTGCGAGAGAAGCAAGTAAACTCACGATTCCTACGTTAATACCAGAATCAGGTCACACCTATACATCAGACTATCCTACACCTTATCAGAGTATAGGAGCAAGGGGAGTAAACAACTTAGCATCCAAGATGTTAATGGCATTGCTACCTCCTAACAGTCCATTCTTTAGATTAATTATAGATGATTTTGATCTTGCTAATCTTATTGGTGAAGATAAACGAGGACCAGTAGAAGAGGGTCTAGCCAAGATTGAACGTGCGGCTTTGCATGAGATTGAAGCAGAGGCTATGCGTGTTCCAATCTACGAGGCACTGAAACATTTGATTGTCGGTGGTAACGCTTTGTTACATCTACCTAACAAGGGTGTAATGAGAGTGTTTCATCTTGATAGTTACACAGTCAAACGAGATGTGCAAGGCAACATCATTAAGATCATAGTCAAAGAAACTCTATCTGCCAAGACATTACCAGTTGATTTACAAAAGTATGTAGACATTACGGCAGAAGATTCTTTCAAAACTTATGATCTCTTTACGTGTATCAAGAGAGAAGCTAAACGATACGAAATCTTTCAAGAGATACAAGGCAATCCAATAGAAGAAAGTTTTGGTCAGTATCCACTAGACCAGTTACCCTGGATTCCTCTTAGATTTAATCGTATCGATAACGAAGACTACGGAAGAGGATTCGTAGAAGAGTATATTGGTGACTTAAAATCCGTTGAAGGTCTTAGCCAAGCTATCGTTGAAGGGTCAGCGGCTGCGGCAAAGGTGCTATTTTTAGTAAAGCCTAACGGAACTACTAAACTAAGAACTCTTGCAGAGTCACCCAATGGTGCTATTGTTGCAGGAGATGCTAATGATGTTAGCACACTACAATTAAACAAGTCAACAGACTTTCGTGTAGCTAACGAGATGCTACAGTATCTGACTAACAGACTACAGTTTGCCTTCTTGATGAACTCGTCTGTAGAACGACAGGCAGAACGAGTTACCGCAGAAGAGATCAGATACAAAGCACAAGAACTAGAGATGGCTCTTGGTGGTGTATATAGTGTACTCAGCCAGGAACTCCAAGTTCCTCTAGTTAAGTTGTTATTGGCACGACTTACCAAACAAGGTAAGATGCCAAAGTTTCCAAAGAACACTGTAAAGCCTGAGATTGTAACAGGTGTTGAAGCTCTAGGTCGTGGTCAAGATCTTAATAAACTAGCAACATTCCTACAATATTTACAACCTCTTGGTCAACAGATCATAGCCCAAGAGATGAACATTGGTGACTACATTGACAGACTTGGAGCTTCACTCGGTATAGACACAAGTGGTCTTATCAAGACTTCCGAAGAGAAGCAAATGGAAAAACAAATGATAGAACAACAACGACAACAGATGATGCAACAACAGATGATGCAAGATGTTGTTAAAGGTTCTGCACCTCCATTAGCAAAAACTATAGCACAAGACGTAGCAGGTAATCCTGAGATGCTTGAGCAGATGCAACAACAGTTACAACAAACACAAAATCAGTAATGGCTAAAAAACGTATATCATCTCAAGAACCTCCTGTTAGAATAAAAAAAGAGGAGTTACCGGAAACTGCTGACCAAGTAGCTGAGAAACTAAAAGTAGAAAAAGCTAGGAAAGCTATTAAAGATAGAGCAAAGAAACCTTTAGGTTTAAAAAAGGGGCAACGACTTCAACTTACTAAAGGTTCTTCAGAGACTAAACCTGGATCTGGTATGACAACTAAGACAGGTTCAACTCTTAAAAAACAAGGGTTGTCTGATGCAGCCATGAAACAAGTGACAGGTATTCTTAATCAGTACGCTAGAAAACCAAAAGGTGTAGTTAAAAAGGGTGACATTAGAAAACGTCTGAAGAAGATATCACGTACTCCTGGTGGTCGTGCAGGAGCAGGACTTATGGCAGTAGCAGGAGTAATGATTAATGCTATTGACAAGGCAAAAGAAGAAGACAAAAAGTCAGTTAGAGTTGGTGGCATGACGTTTACTGTAAGTCCTCCTAAGTCAGGTGACAGACCTTCTAAAGATAAAATGTTAGAAGAACAAAAGAAACAAGTTAAGAAAGCACGACAAAGAGTTTACGGAAGATAATGGCAACAGTAACATCAGCACGGGGTGACACATTAGAGGTCGAAGATACTCCTAAAAAGAAAACCAAACGTAAGCCTTCTAAAACTGCAAAAGAAGCCGCTGGTAAGATCCTTAAAGATATGGGAGTTACTAAAAAGGCTAGAGATAAAGTTACTAAGAAACGTGCAATAAAACGTGCTAGTCAAGTAGGAGAAAAACGAGGTAAAGCTAAAGCGTATAAACGTAGTGGTGTAGTAGGTGGAGCACTTGCTCTAGCTGAGATGGGACGTAGAAAGCGTGAAGAGTATATGAACGCTAAAGAACAAGCTCAGTCAGAAGGACGGAAGACTTTTGATTTCATGGGTATGACATTTAAACTAAATAATTAATATGGTAGATAGTGTAACAATTAGTACTGGAGAAGAAGTTCCTACGGCAGGAACTACAGAACACTTAGAAGAAATGTTGGATGTAGTAGAAGCATCTGAGAATCCAGAAGTTTCTGACAAACCAGAATGGTTGCCTTCTAAGTTTGACTCACCCGAAGATCTTGCTGAAGCATATCGACAACTAGAACAACGTCTAGGTTCTGGTGAATACACAGAAGAAGATAATGCTGTTGATGATGGTCCTGTAGAACTAGAAGAAGATCCTACAGAGATTACTGATTTCTTAGCAAGTAGAGATTTAGACTTTGATGCGTTTCAATCAGAGTATTTAGAAAATGGTGAACTTAGTGATGATGCGTATGAAGCACTATCGAATGCAGGTATACCTCCATCACTTGTAGATTCCTGGCTTGCAGGTCAGCAAGCTGTAGGAGCACAACTAGAGATGACAGTGCACGATTCAGTAGGTGGTACAGAAAACTACAATGAATTAGTAAACTGGGCATCTGACAATTGGAGTCAAGATGATATTGATGCTTTCAATGATTCTGTAGACTCAACAAATATAAACCAAGTTATGCTGGCTGTTAGAGGGTTGCAAGCTCAGTATAATCTTGCTAATGGCGACCCTGCCCTTTATTCTGGAGATGGTGGTTCTCCTTCAGTTGAAGGGTTTCAATCATTGAACCAAGTAACCGAAGCAATGAAAGACCCTCGTTATGCAGAAGATCCTGCGTATCGTAGACAAGTCGAACAGTTGCTGTATAATTCTGATGTTATATAATAGTTTTAAGAATTAGTCTCTGCCCTTTGCGAAGGATAACACTGAACGAAACTTACAGCTAGAGTGTTTCACGGAATCCGATCTTTATTCTAACTTTACATTTTATAGGTAATAAATATGACTGATTATAGTAATATTTCCAGATCGGGTCAATCTAACGCTAGTGGTAGTAAACGTGAGTTATTTCTCAAGTTGTACGCAGGGGAAGTACTTACAGCGTTCCAGACCCGTAACGTGATGATGCCCATTCATCGAGTGCGTACAATTTCAAAAGGTAAGTCTGCACAGTTTCCTATGACAGGAAAGTTTCGCAACGCATCTTACCATACTCCTGGTAATGAGATCACTCCTGCTACCACAAAGCAAGCAGAGAGAATTGTCTCTATTGATGATTTACTGATCAATGCTCAGTTTATCCCCAATATTGACGAAGCAATGACTCATTATGATATTAGGTCTATCTACACTCAAGAAGCAGGTTATGCTCTTGCCAAAGTAGCAGATCAAAATATCTTGAGAACTGCGATCAAATCCGGACTTTGTGATAAAAAAGAAGTTGCCGCTGTATCAGGTATGATTCAGCAGTACGATTCTTTTGATGACGAAGATTTCACTGATAATGTATTTATTGGTGGAGCTACAGGTTCTCCTGCGGCTGACGTTACAGATCCTAAAGAATTAGCTCAAGCTATTATTGAAGCTAAAAGGGTCTTAGAGAACAAAGCTGTTCCTGGTGATCCTGTTGTTGTTCTTCCTACTGACCTTTACTTTAATATGTTTAAGGTAAATGGTACAACTCCTTTGAATGATCTTGTTATCTTTAACAGGGACATTGGAGGAACTGGAAGTCCTCTTTCAGGCAACGTACCTACTATGATGGGTATGCCTTTGGTAGTTACTCCTCATCTTGGAAGTTTCAGTGGTTCTACCTTTACCAGTAACTTGTTTACTCAAGCAGGTGGTGCTGGTACAGCTTTGGCTACTACTGATTCCGATCCTCTTTCTGGAGAGTCAGGAAGAAATGGTCAGTATAACGTACCAGCAGATAGTATTGCAACTGCAAGTATGGGAACTGATAACCTTTCTGATCTTGCTCTACGTGTAGTAGGAATGGTTATGACTCAAGATGCAGTCGCAACTGTCAAACTCATGGATCTCAGTGTTGAGTCCGAGTACCAAATCATTAGACAAGGTACTCTAACCGTATCGAAATACGCTATGGGACACAACGTATTGAGGCCAGCCGCTTGTGTCTTGTTACTACAAGGTACAGGGTAATCCTTTTTAAACTAAGGGTAAGCTAGAGACTATCTCTGGTTTACCCTTTTTTTTCCTTTATATATAATGGCTACAAGTCCCACTACTGTTTTAGAAGCAGTCAATACTATGTTATCTAGTATTGGTGAAGCACCTGTAAATAGTCTGGCTTCAGGTTTTGAAGATGCTGAGTTAGCAGAAAGTATTATAAATAATGTAAATCGTGAAGTACAGTCAAAAGGATTCGTATTCAATACTGACCTAGAATACACTTTGTTTCCTGGTAGTGATGGAACTGTTCATCTTCCTGCAAACATACTACGAGTAGATACTACTAAGTTAGTTCGTAGTTCAGAAGAAGATATAGTAGAACGTGGACGTAAACTGTATGATCGTAAAAAGAATAGTTTTAATCTTAGTGCTAAAGTTGATGGTATTAAACTAGATCTTGTAATACAACTTGACTTTGAAGATCTGCCAGAACCTGCAAAAAGATATATTGCATTACGATCTGCTAGGATATTTCAAGATAGAGTTTTAAGCTCATCTGAACTTCACGGATTCCAACAACAAGATGAAGCACAGGCTTTATCAGAACTCATGGATTACAATGCTGAATCCGCAGACTATAGTATATTTGATAATTATGACACTTTCCGTATCTTGGATCGCTCTATTCATTCCACAACTGTAAATCCTGAAGACTCTACACTCACACACAAGATATGAGTTTAATCTCTCGTACCATTCCTAATTTTGTAAACGGAGTGTCTCAACAACCTCCATCACTGAGATTAGAAAGTCAAGGTGAACTACAAGAAAATGGATTATCCTCTGTTATTAAAGGGCTAGAAAAACGTCCAGGCTTTCACCATATAAAAGATATAGGTACTATTACTGGAATGGATGATGCCTTTGTGCACGTTATGCGAAGAGATGAAAACGAAGCGTATCTTTTAGTTATTAAGGATAATTCGTTAAGAGTGTTTGATTTAACAGGTTTTGGTACAGGAACTATAGGTACTGAAGTAAATGTATATGATGGAAATGGTACTGCTTTTCCTGGTAATATACTAGGTCATGCTTCAAATACTACTTCTAGTGATATAGATTATCTTAACTTTAACTCAGGAGTACTTTCAGGATTAACTTTTGCTAGTACTGATATTGCGGCTACTACTATTGCAGACTTTACATACATAGCAAACAAGCAGTATCCTATTAAAATAAATAGTAGTACTACTAATTTAACTAGACCTTATGAAGCATTAATATATGTAAAAGGTGCTGACTACGGTATGAAGTTTGCTGTTAATGTGTATTATCATGATAGTAGTACAACAAGCACAGATTATAATCGTATTTTTAGAGCATCCTACGAAGTACCTGATGGTACTGTAAGACAAACTAGTGGTAAAAATAGTGCTAGTGATAGTCCTACAGTAAGTGCTCAACTTAATAATCAAGCAACTACTCATGCCATTAATGTAGCACAATCTCTATATGATGTATCACCTTTAATTGAAGGTGTTCCTGAAGTAAATACTACTAACGATCCCGCAGTAGCAGGATTTTCACCGTCTAATGCTGAAGTAGTATCTAATGGAACTGTTAAAAATCAAATTATTAATTTTGATACTAATAGTCAAATTGGTACAGACGGTACTACAGGATTAAGAGCTTTACACGGAGTAAGTAATTTTGTAGTTCGTTATGAAACACAAGACAAACTTAACACAGGCACAGCAGTAGTAGATAGAGGTATAAGTAATTTAACAATAAGTTCTGGTGGAACAGGGTATAGTAATATATCAAGTAAAACTTTAACTGCTACTGGTGGAGGAGGAAGTGGTTTTGCAGGTAGTTATACAGTAAGTGGTGGAGTTATAGACTCTGTAACTATAACTAATGAAGGTTCTGGATACACATCTACTCCTACTATTGTAATTAATGGTACTGGCACTGGAGCAAGTATAACTCCTACAGTATCATCTATTGGAGATAAAAAAGGTACAACTTCAGTTATTCATATATACAATCCTGAACAACCTTTTAGTATAGAAGTTGATGATGGACAAGGAGGAGCATTTATTAGTGCAGTAGTATCTCATGAAGGAAGTAAAAGTTTTGCTTCTTTGCCTCCTAGTATTCCTCAAGCATATAATAAAGTAACTCAAACTCATAGTGGATCTACTATTTTACCAACATATACTGGAGAGTACGTAACAGCAAAAATTCAAGGTGAAAAAAATAATAATCAAGATGATTACTATGTAAATTATAATGAAAACATTTGGAAAGAAATTCCAAGACCTAAATTTAAAAACGATGATGCTAACAGTAGAAGAAATAAATTAGATGACACTACAATGCCACATGAGTTAGTTCGTAATTTTTACACTGCGGGCCAACATTATGGTTTAGACGCTTCTACTCATGATTTAGTTTATTTTTCTTTTAATCCTGCTAGTTTTACAGAACGCAAAGCAGGAGATGACGATACAAATCCATTTCCGTCTTTTGCTCAGTATGATCCTCTTGTATATTCAAGTGGTGCATACACAATACGTGATGTATTCTTTCATCGTAATAGACTAGGGTTTATCAGTGATGAAAACGTAATATTCTCTCAAGCAGGAGATTACAATAACTTTTTTAAAAGTACAGTCATAGCTGATTCTGATAGTAATCCTATTGATGTAGCTGTAAGTAATAACCAAGTTTCTATATTACAACACGCTATACCTTTTCAAGAACAGTTAATTTTATTTAGTGACTTGCAACAATTTACTGTAGGTGCTAGAGAAACTTTAACTGCTAAATCAGTTACTATTGATGTGTCTACTCAGTTTGAAACATCTACTGATGCTAAACCAGTACCAGCAGGTAAATATATATTCTTTCCATTTAAACGTGGGGAGTTCTCAGGATTACGGGAATACTTTGTTGTAGAGAACTCAGAGCAAAATGATGCTGTTGAAGTCACTGCTCATGTACCTCAGTATATTCCTGGTAAAATACGACAAATGGCTTCTTCTTCTAACGAAGAAATGATTGTCGCATTGTCAAGCACAGAAAGAAAAAATATATACGTTTATAGGTATTACTGGCAAGATCGTCAAAAAGTACAGAGTGCGTGGTCAGTATGGAAGTCTGATGGTAATGTAGTGGCAACCACATTTCTAGGCTCACAACTATATGCTTTAATAAACCGCAGTAACAAAATAAGTTTAGAACGTATAGACCTTTCTACTGACCCTGCATCCTTAGTGATGCGTAATACACAACCTGTGTTATTAGATCGTAGAATACTTTTAAAATATGGATCAGGAACTGGTGGTACAGTTGATGCTGACTCTTTGTTACCTCTATACGGATCTATAGCAGAAGCATTTCCAAACGATCCTCCTACTGCAAGTAATATTGTTTATGTTGCAGAAACAGGAGAAATACTTGGTACTGGTTTAAGTTCTACACTTTTAGCACAAATACTGCAAAATGGTACAGCACGTTGGCAAGAAATTAAAGGTAATCCAGGTCTTCCTAATAGCACTATGCGTGTATTTGCTGGTATTCCTTACACCTTTAAATACGAAGTATCTGAACAGGTAATGAAAATAAATGATTCACCTGCTAATACTGCAAGATTACAACTACGTAATATAAACCTTAATTTTAACAAAACAGGATTCTTTAAAGTAAAAGTATCACCAAAGCCTATACAGTCTAGCTCTACTGATACCAAAGGCCGAGCACCAAGAACTAAAGTATTCTCTGGTTCAACAGTTGGAGTTACTACTATAGGTGAACAAGCATTACAAGAAGGTACATTTAAAGTACCAGTACTAGCAAGATCTAGTCAAGTCAAAATAGAACTAGAAAATGACACGCATCTTCCTTGCGTATTTCAATCAGCAGAATGGGAAGGATATATGATACTAAGATCTAATCGAGTATGACAAAGCCGTATTATCGGCCCAGTAAAGAAGAAGATTGTTTTATACTTGCTCCTAATCTTCGACATCAAGATAGTTTAGAAGTAAGTTACTCTGTAGGACTGTCAAATGAAAAAGCCTTATTAACAGCACTAGAACTGTCGAGACAGGAATGTAATAGTATTATATACAAAGATACTGTTATTGGTATGTTTGGCGTTGGTGTCGATCCTGAAGACAAACAGAGGGGTATTCCTTGGTTATTAGCGTCAGACTCTATATTTGACATACAGAGAACTTTTATACGAGAGTCTAAGAAGTGGGTAAATAGTATATCACAAGATTATTATTTACTCTATAACTACGTACACATTGGTAATCGACCTTCTATTAAATGGTTAAAATTCTTAGGATTTCACTTTATAAGACTTATACCTGACTATGGTGTAGGTAAAAAACCTTTTTATGAATTTGTAAAAATATGTGCCACCCAGCAGTCTATGCCGCAGTCTTCATAGCTCAAGCCTATCAGTCTGCCCAAGCTCAGAATGAACAGGCTCAAAAAACAAATGAGATGTATAAACGTAATGCTGAACTTAGAGAACGTCAGTATCAAGATCAGATCTTACGTATAGCTGAACAAAGAAAACGTGTAGGTGAAGCCGCAAATGTAGAAGCAGAAAAGTATGCTGATGCTAAGTTAGATCAGAAGAAACAACTAATTGAAGCTAGAGGTCAGATACAGACTTTAACTGGTGAAGGTACAGGAGAACTAGGTAGCCTTATGTTGGGTGTTAATAGACAAGGGTTGACTAATCTTTCACGTTTAGAAAGTACATTTGGTACAACTACTAGGAACTTACAGAACACTCTAACTAATCTTGGGTTTGAAGCTAAAGATGCACAAACACAAGCTCAAATAGGTATCGAGTCTATGCCAAAAGCAGAAGGACCAAGTTTAACTTCTCAGTTAATTAACATAGGAGCCGCTAGTGCTCAAGGTTATGCCACAGCTAAACAAGCAGGGTATAAACCTAAACAAAGTAGAACTTTAACACCAGCAGGTCCACCAGTTACAGGTGATCAATATTATCAAGGTTATAACGTATTAAGCTAACATGGCAGAGACTCCACGAATACGAAGTTTATCACGACAAGATGTTATACGTACTGCTGTTCCAAGAGCTTTTACAGGAGGTAGTGCAGAACGTGGTATTATCACAAGTCAATCAGAACAGTTTTCTAAAGCTATAGATAATCTAATAGAAGCTGGTGTACCACTCTCTGCTAAACTTCATAAAGAGTACAGAGAAGAAGAAATAAACAAAGGTATATTTAGAGTATCTAAAGCTAGTGATGACACTTTAAAGAAACTACGTGATGGTGTCGTTACTGGTGTTCTCAATGGTGAAGAAAGTGAAGCCTATGTAGAAGGAGTAGATCGAGGTTTACTAAGAGTAGAAAGTAGAAAATTTGGTGAGAACGCATTGTTAGATTGGCGTAAATCAAAGGAGTATAATGATACTTCTCCTGATGCGTTTTCTCGTTGGATGCAAAACTATCGAGCAGACTTTAATCGTAAATTTGTTGACGGTATGGCTCCTGATCTTATTGCTGAAGAGTTGTTGCCTAGACAGAATGCAATCATCAATCAACTACAGCAACGTCATCAAGAGAAACAAGCAAGAGACTATGAGTACAATGCAGTGCTCAATATGCAACAGGATATGAAGGGTCAAGTCAATGGCTACTTTAAAGACTACAAGTTTCTTAACTGGATGAACAACTACTTCTATCAGAATCCTACAGGTTCACTAAAAGAAGTACATGATGATCCTGTTCTAGGTACAGATAATCTAGGTAAAGTCGCTGGTGCTCTACAGTCACAATCTAAACAACTAAGTATTGGATCTGAAGATCACAGAACTTTAGTGGGGTTTTCTAAAAGGGTACTAGAAGATCCTTTGTTTAACGGTACACGAGTACAACAACAAGCAAGTAGTTTTTTAGATAAATATGAGTTTGCTGACTTTGAAGTAACTAAAGAAGATTTACAAACTGACTTAAATAATTTTGGTCAAGCACTAAATTCTAGTCCTTTAATGATTGCTCATGAGTTATATGAGTATGTTAATTCAGAACCTGATGTACGATATCAGTTGCATGGTATAAATCCTAAAACTGCTAATCAAAGTATGATTGACATACTAGAAGAGTTAGGAGAAGACTATGAAAAACCTGCGTTACTTCAAGGTTTAATAAATTCATTTGACCGTGGACGTAATACAGAGTATGCTAATAAAGCTATTGAGTCAGGTAGCAATCGTATATATACTACAGTAACTCGTAGGTTTAATCTTGAGAATAACGCATTAAAACGATTAAAGTTATCAAGAGAAGATAAACTATTTGTTGACTTGTCTAACGAACTTAAACAAATACCTGAAGATCAATATCAAATACAGTTACCTAAATTAATTAAAACGTATCAACAAAGAGCTATACTAGAAGGAAACAAAGGACTAGGTACAACCATCGAATCTTTTTTAAAGAACGTAGGTGATACTGAAGGTATTCCTAACAACGAACAGATAACAGAACTAAATCAAGTATGGGTAGATAATTTAGATAATCCTGATATTGCTTTACGAGAAGTTCAACGATTTGCCTTGAAAGAAGGAGTGCTTTTTGATAAACTACCTAATGCTAGTTTCTATAAACAAGAAGCAGAAAACACTTTAAACTATAAAGAAAAGGGTGGACTCTACAGTTCTGAGTTTAGTTCTATTAGACGTATGATAGCAAAAGCTGTAGATCCTGATAATAAATTAGGATTTAGTATTGATGCTAATGGTCAGTTATCTTTTGGAGCACCAGAAGGTGAAGAAAAGTATAACGAAGAAATTTCAAAACTTGTTAAGTATTGGACTGAGTTTCCTAAAAAATCAGACGAAGAATACTCCGATTTTTTTGAACGTATTCGTCAATGGACTGTAAAAAATGTAGTTAACCCTGTAAATAAAAAAGAAAAAGAAGATAGAGATAATGTAACTGATCTTCAACTAAGACAAAGGTTTAATAAAGAGTTTCCTAAAGATTTGTCTACTACAGAAAAAGTTGAAAAAACTCTTGTTGACGCAGTTAATGATATAGAAAAAGCATTTGAGATTGATGTTTTTGATCCTTATACACGTAAAGTAGATGAAAGTAAATTAATACTTTTTTGGAAACAAAACAAAGAATTTTTTAAAAACCATAAAGAACGCTATACCGATATAAATGATTGGTTAGAACGCTGGGTTGGTATACGAGATTTTTTTGGGAACACTCCAGATACTAAAGAATAAACTATGAAGTTAGATGAACTCTACTTAGCTAATAATGCTTTAGATGAAGATACTATAAATCCAGCATTAATACAAAGCATAAGAGGAACTAGTAGTTCTTCTGAAAAAGTAGAAGAACAAGAAGAAGATTCTGATCAACCTAGTCAACTAGAAGATCTTGGTGTTGGAGGAATAGCGGCACTTCAAGATTTTGGAGATGATTGGATTGACTTAGCTCAAGGCACAGGAGAGTTTGCATTTAATGCTTTACAATCTGGTATTAGTGCTATAGATCCTGATGTTAGTATTGTACCTAATGAAACTCTTAAAGCTATATTTGACTATGATTTACCAGAAGTAGCTCAACCTAAAACTACCGCAGGACAATTTGTCAGAGATGCTGGTAGTCTCCTTGGTAGTATTGTAGGAGCAGGTAAGTTACTAAAAGTTGGTAATGTATTTCAAGGAACTACTAAGTTAGCACGTACTGGTAGATTTCTTGCTCCTGGGGCCATAGCATCCGCTATTGGTCTTGAACCTTATGAAGCACGACTATCTAATATTCTCGATGACTACCCTACTCTTCAAAATCCGATTACTGATCTCCTTAGATCCGATTCAGAAAACAGTATTACAGAAGAACGAGTACTATCTGCTATAGAGTCTATAGGACTTGATGCGGCTACTTTTGGTTTGTTTAAACTTATAGCTAAACCTCTTACGTATGTTCTACGCAGAGAGTGGAGATTAAACAAAGCTGTAGCTGAAGGTGCTACTCCAGAACAGATAAATAAAATAAACGAAGACTCCATTGTTGAAATAACCGAAGTTACTGAAAAGGCAAAGAAAACTAAAGCTAAACCTGTAGTAGAAGAGAGTACTACTTTTAGTACTAAAGAACTTACATCAATGAAAGAGTTCTTTAAGAATCCTCAAAGTATACCTCCAAACGATACTTTGTTTAATACTACAAAGTTTGACTCTGAAACTACTGCAAGCACTATTGAGAAACTAAAAGAAGAAGTTCCTAAGATTGTAGGTAGATCAAGAAAAGCCTTAAAGACTACAGCAGAAGAAGCTATGGCTACTACCAATAATATGTTGTCGGATGTAGTAAAGCCAGGACAGATTGTAGAGTTTGCTCAAGCAGTAGCTAAAGATACTGGTAAAATTGATGAGAGCATTATAGCACTTAAACTTATGGTTGAGAACTTTAGACGTTCTCTTACTAAACAAGCAGAAGCTCTTACTCATACATCAAGTCCACAAGCAGAAGCTCAGTTTATGAATAATCTGAGTCAATGGATGGAACTTGTAGATAACCTTAAAACAGGTATTACTGGTACGGCTCGTGCTGTCAGTGCAGGTAGAATACGTATTGGTGAAGCAGGAGGAGATCCTTTTAAACTACAGAAGATGTTAAAGGATGAAGGTCTTTCTGGCAATGCACAAGCTATTGCAGAACGTCTTACAGTGTTTGATAAAGATCCTAGCAAGTTTCTCAAAGAAGCATACAACTATCGTAAAACAGGATTCTTTGATGTAACAGGAGAAGTATTTAGAGGGTCTATTCTGGCAAATGTAAAGACTAATGTTACTAACCTTTTATCTGGTATAAGTGAAAATGTAATATACCCTATGGAACGCTATGTTGGTAACTTATTAACTCCTGGTGAGAAAGCTAGTTTTAGACAGTTGATGACTCACTACAAGGGAATGGTCAGTGAGTTTCTTCCTGCTCTTAAAATGGCACGTAGATCTCTGTATCACGAACAGAATTTTCTTGATCCCTTGGCAACCAAGATTGATGGGTTGCCTAGACACATGATTACTGCTGAAAAAATGGGAATGCGTAGTGATACTGTAGCAGGAACTAGTATTAACTTTCTTGGTAAAGTAAGTCGTATGTCATTACGATTACTAGGATCAGAGGACGAGTTCTTTAAGCAACTTGGTTACAGATCAAAGTTATACTCTGAAGCATCAATGGCTGGAGTAGAACAAGGACTACGAGGTAAAGAACTACGTAAGTTTATAGATAATCAAATTGATAGTGCCTTTGATCCTAACACAGGTAAAGCTCTAAATGAAGCGTCATTACAAGCTGTACGTCAAATGACCTTTACCGAAGATCTTGCTAGAGGTACATTTCCTAGAAACTTGCAGATACTTATAGGTAAACACCCTTTTCTAGGAATGTTTATACCGTTTATACGTACACCTACAAACTTGTTTATTAGAGGATATCAGAGAACACCTTTATCTCTTGTAATGAATCGTGTACCTTTTCTAGGTAAACGTCTTAGAGAGATACGAGAAGTTATGTTAGAAGGTAATCCTGAAATGAAAGCTATGTTACGTGGTCGTATGGCTTTAGGAACTGTACTCTACGGATCGGCCCTTGCAGTTGTACTCGATGGTAAAGTAACAGGTGCTGGACCTGCTAATCGAAATGCAAATAAACGATGGGTAAAAGCAGGAAATCAACCGTACTCTATTATGGTCGGAGGAGAATGGGTTGGATACAATAGATTAGATCCATTGTTCTTGCCTTTGACCTTTATGGCAAACATGGCAGATAATATGAAGTATATGCCAGAGGAAGATAGAGATACTTTAGTTATCTATGGTCTTATCGCATTTCAAGAAAGTATACAAGATAAAGCGTACTTTCAAGGTGTTACTAATTTACTTGAACTTTTAACTCTTAGAAGTTATAGTGATGATGTAGATGCCGATATGTGGAGAACTTTTTCTCGTATGGGAGCAAGTTTTGTTCCTTCGTTTCCTACACAGATTCGATCTATGGTTACGGGAGATAGTTCATTTAAAGAAGCAAGTTCTTTTTACAATCAGATAATGAAGCGTGTAAATCCTGATGCTGTGCCTGATTTGTATGATGAGATAACAGGAGAAGTTATAGAAATGCCTAGTGGGTATAATACTGGTATTCCTGTAGTTAAACCTAAGAATGATCCTACACTAAATGAATTAGCTAGATTAGGACAGTTTTTACCTTCATTATCTAGGAATATAAGTGATAATATAGAGTTAGATGATTCTCAGTTTTCAGAATGGAAACGTCTAATGGGAACCACTCCTATCAATGGAAGAACTCTAAAACAAACATTAGATGCTATTATTAGAAGTCCTGGTTATCAAGCAGGATTAGATCCTGATGAAAGACTAGTTCAAGGCTATGCTGATGAAGATCCCAGACTTAGACAAATAAAACAAGTTATATCAGAATATCGTAATACTTCTCTTGATATGTTAGTACAAACTGATTTAGACTTGTTTTCTAAATTTTACAAAGAACGCTACAATGAAAATCAAATTAAACGTGGTGCTAAGTACTCAGAACTTTTTGAATTAGATTAATATGGCAATTACTAATTTACCCACAAAACTTACTAGTGCTGGAAATCAAGGAAGTGCTGGTGATTATAGTACAGCGGCTTCTACAGTATTTCAAATAGATTACAGTGGCTTAGACTACACTCCTAAAACTACAGATGACTATAAGAATGACTTTGAAGAAGAACTACAAGTATTCATAAATGGTATTAGAATCTATAGAACTGCTACTGACACTGGTATTGATGATGCTACTGTAGGATTAAGTACCAATCAAAAGTCACGACTTACAAATCTTAATAATAGTTTTGGTAACGAACCTTGGGATATTGTAACAAGTACAAAAATAGTACAAATAAATCAATTGCATGATGCCTTTGGTGATTCCAATGGTAATAATCCAGGGTATCCTGATTTAAGTACCTGGACTATTATTAAGGTTATTAGAATTAAGCCTGATAAAAGTTCACTTGCTACAGACTTTCAAAGTGCTTCTGTCCTTACTGAGGCTGAACTTGATAATGCCTTTAGTGAAACTTTTCACGTAGCTCAAGAAAGTATTGATACTGCTCAAGATTCTATGACTTTGGGCACTGATAATATATGGGATGCTGATAATAAAAATATTAAAAATATAGCTACTCCTTCAGGATCAGATCCTAGTCACTATGCTGTAAATAAAGGATATGTAGACGGAAGTAGTACCACAGTTACAGTAGCTACTAATATAGCAAATGTCAATACTGTAGCAGGTATCTCTGGTAATGTAACTACAGTTGCAGGTATAGCATCTAATGTAACCGCAGTAGCAGGAGATGCTACAGATATTGGTACAGTAGCAGGTAAGGCAACTGAGATTGGACGTTTAGGAACTGCTGATGCTGTAGCTGACTTAGCTATCCTTGGTACTACTGATGTAGTAGCCGATCTAAATACATTAGGTACTGCCGATATAGTTGCTGACATGAATTTACTTGCAACAAGTTCTAATGTAGCGGCAATGGCTCTGCTAGGTACATCAGATGCTGTAGCAGATATGAATACTCTTGGTACTTCTGATATAGTTGCTGATATGAACTTGTTGGCTACGACAGATAACGTATCTAACATGGATACTTGTGCTGATAATATTACTAATGTAAATGCAGTTGCAGGTTCTATTGCAGGATCACTAACATACACAGTTACAGTCGCAGGAGGTGTATTTGTATTAGATGGTAACAACAAACCTGCTATTGCCTTGACAAGAGGTTTTACCTATACGTTTGATCAATCAGCAGGAACTAATGCAGGTCACCTTTTACTATTTAAAGATAGTGCTGATAACGCATATACAAATGGGGTTACCTCATCAGGCACTCTTGGACAAGCAGGTGCAAAGACTGTGTTTGTAGTACCTGCTAATGCTCCAGATAGTCTTAAATACTATTGTTCATCACACGGAAACACTATGGGTAACACAATAACTGTAGTAAACAATGACATAGGTGCAGTAGCCGCTATAGGAGCATCTAGCCTTAACACAGTAGCAACCAACGCAGAATCAACAGCAATCGTT
>Ga0209232_1000692_pt1 | contig 19850 bp, 34 predicted proteins | sample ETNvirenome_2_60_FD_184066 | JGI IMG/M metagenome (GOLD analysis project Ga0209232, IMG submission 184066) | Marine viral communities from the Pacific Ocean - ETNP_2_60 (SPAdes) (version 2) | ecosystem: Environmental > Aquatic > Marine > Oceanic | place: Pacific Ocean | collected 2013-06-22
TTTAGAGCGCCATCGACTATGCCGACTGCAGACTCCCAAACGTCTTTAATGAGTTCGATAGCTTGATCCCAGACAAGATCCAGGATATCAAGCACGAGCTTAAGCGGTGACGAAAGCGCTCTGAGGATTGGGTGTTTATCTCTTCGTAGCATGATCCATGCCAGCGCAACACCTACCAGTAAGCCTTCAAGGCGAGGTGCTTCCATGTGAAGGACCAGTAGAAGATCCCAAAGATTAGAAGTAAGCGCCCAGACCAGCGTTAAAAGTGCGCCGACCGTGTCAGCTAGTAAATTCCAAATCGATTGAATTAAACTCATGAATTATTCTCCTCTAAGTTGCTTGTGGTCAGAGCCACAGCAGGGTCAGAATCGTGCTTATTAAGTGCTGATCTGGTGGTGTCATATATCTTCTTTAGATGCTTGACATGAGAATCCAAGTATCCGCTGGATCCTGTTTGTTTTTTTGCTTGGTTTAGCCAGTACAGTATGTCTTTCATAAGCTCATCGCCTTCTTCTTTCTTGTAAGCGACTGCTAGATCTTTAATCTGTGCTGCGCTAATGGCCCTATCAATGTCTGCTTTTGCCTTTTCCCATGCACCTGGAACCTTTTTCTTGGCATAGGTGCTTGTGTCTTTGGGGTCCTCTTTTGAAGATGATGGATAACCAAACTGGCCGAACGCTTCGCTAGCAAGATATTTTGCGATTGACGCAATCTCTGACTTTGATATCAGTTTTGGCAAGGTCTTTGATGGCGTGTCATCGCCTTTGCTTGGTGATCCGACTGCTGTCTTCGATGCGCTAGGTGCAGAAACAGCTGGTTTTTCGGCAGGCTTAGCTTTCTTTCGTCGTCTTCGGCGCAACACCATTTTTGTGTCTCTTATTTTTTGCATCAAAGTATCAACAACGTTAAGGGTGTAATCTTTGTTGCCTGAAGGGCTGAGTTGTTCGTTAAGCTCTTTGCCTTCTAGACGAATTACGCGTCCTGTTGGGCTAAGTGCTGCAATTTGTAATCTTTGTGCCATTTCTTCAGAATCAGCTTTTATTTTATCTGCGAAGGCTTGACGTTGTGCAGCCTTGTTTCTATCAGATGTTGTACCAAGAATCCTTTTGCGGTTCTTTCTAATTTGGTTCACCTTCTGTTTCACGCGGCGTCCTTCACGTTCAACCATATCACGAAGTGCGGCGAGGAGCTCTTTGTCACCTTCATCAGCAAATAGCTTTAATGCTGCGCCTGCAGCGAATGGAGAGCTGAATCTTTCTTTGTTGGTTGCAGCAGCTGCGATCTTTTCGGCGATTTCATTGTTGACATAAGATTCTGGTGTGGTCTTGCGAGCAACTGGGCGGCGACCTGTTGACTTGTCATCGGTCGCTGGTTCATCACCAGATTCAGGTGCACCAACGGGCTCTACATAACTCGTAGCCTTAGGGAGATCACCGACGCCAGAAAGCGCGCCTTTGGTTTCTACATCAAGCTCCCTTTGTATTGCTTTCGCAGTATTAGGTCCGACTCGGCCGTCTTGTGCTAAGTCCTGCGAAGCTTGAAATTCTTTAACTGTATCGTGTGTGTTTTTGCCGTAGACGCCGTCGACTTTGAGCGGGCGGCCGAGGGTGAGTTGAGGGTACCCCAGCATATTGAGAGCAGCCTGAACTGCCTTAACAGGTGCATCATCATTAACTGCTTCCTCGAGCATTTGAATCTCTTCGCTGATGATTTGTTTAAGCTGCCCCAAAGTTACCTGGAACTTCTGTTCCGCTGCTTCGCGGATGATTCGGATCTTTTTCATGTTATTCTCCTGCATGCTCTCTGCACCGACGCCCATTTCTGCGGCTCCAAAATCTGCAGGAGGACGCTCTGTACGTGCTGCTTTTGCTTTTAGCTGGTTTTTTCGAAAAATCTCTTCTGGAGCGACAGAGCGAAATTTAATAGTCTTCTTTTTCGAGTCGGAATTCGCGCTCATACTAGCTCCTGCAATATTGAAATACAATATAACTATTACGCTAGAGAGTAAAATGTATATCTCCCTCGTAGAGGGAGCTGCTTAAAATCTAATAATTGACCCAGGTCTGACACCTTTTTGCGAACACCAGCCCATGGGAACTTCAAGCACAAATTTTGCAGGTTGTTTTGAGAGCATACGATGTTCAGACTTAGGATGACCCTTTTCAATGTTCATTATTACACCTTGCTCGTCAGCAAAGATAACGTCAAGTGAGATGTAAGTATCGCGCATCCAAAAGGATTGGTGCATCGGTCTTGGGAAAACGAATAACATGCCTTCGTTGGCACCCATTGATTTTCTGCCCATCAGGCCGTACATACGCTGAGCGTCTGTCAATGCAAGGTCGCAATCAACTGGGTGCCCGTCGACGCTGATTGTTGCGCGGTCGCCCGTGAGTGCCCTGTTCAGCTCTTCTTTAATGATCTGCTTGATCGTATCTGACGTTTTCATGCTACGTCCTCTGGTTCATAATTTAACCAAGCGTAACGCGTACGCTCTTCTAAGTAAAGCATGTTAGTATCATTTTTGTAAGCTTCTCTTTCAAACCTAATCATCATGTAGGCTTGCTTCGGATTGCTAGTACGAATAAGAAATCTAACCCAATCCCACAAATAAACAATGTAGAAGCCTAAAACCCAGAGTTCAGTTTGTTGGTGTATGTGAATGCTTTCGTGATTGATTAGCCGTTCGTTTTCATACTCAGGATTTACGATTATAAACGGCCAGATCGTAATTCCAGCAACGGGAAAAAACCAAGACACAAGACGTGTTAATAATGCACTGCGTATTATAATCGGCTTCATAAGACTACCTTCTAGGTTTTGAAAAGTCTACAGATCTTTCAAGCCCAGCGGGAAGAAAATCCAGGCGCTTTGCAGTTTCAAGAACGTCGACGTACCTATCAGACAAGCTGTCTGGCATATCGTCTGAGTTGTTGTTTAAAGACCAGATTAGAATGTCAGAATCAAGATCAACAACATCGTCAAGTAAGTTTCTAACTCTGAGACAATCAACAGAAGGATCAGACTTTATTTGTCTGTAGACTTCATCATATATGCCTGATAAAAACCCTAGTACTGGATGGATTGAAATTGCGTTCTTCATGTTTTCTCCCGTAAGACGCCTGCTCTTCTCGCTGACGCTACTATTTTTTCTAAATCTTCTGCCCACTCAGTAGTCCAAGTGTTTTTGTGATGGATAATGGTGACTAGAAGTTCGTGTGCGTCTTTTCTAATATTGCGATACCTTAGCGGGTGAGTGTCGTACATATTAATTTTTTTAATTATGTTTGACAAAGATGCGATTGCAAACTGGCGTGATATCTCAACGCTTCCCTCTACATTGTTGTATCTTAATCCTCTCGGTGGCGGCAGACTCACAACTAAAAACCTCCACTCGATGCCTTAGACAGCCGCTAAAGCAAAAGATCACAACAATATATATTGTCTAATCGACGCCCAATCTCTTCGCAGTCTTAATTATATTGAAATATCTTTCAAAATATTCTGCTGGCCAAGTAGGCTCATCGTCATTCTCGTGAAGTTTTCTAACGTCGGTTTGAAGATCTTTGATATCACCCACGAGGTTCCTAACTCTAGGATTGTCAAAGCTACTGTCTTGATCCTGAAGCTCGTCTATCCTGTCTAAAATCTCAGGCAGAGACCTAGCATCTTCTTTTAGAAGATCAAATATATTTCGGCCGTCATCGGCCAGTGCATCATCAGGATAATTCATAGCGTTAATAAGTATGGTTTTAAATCAGCAGGTGCACTCAATTTATCAAGAAATTTAAGCTCCTGACAGCACCTTGGACCATACACTCATCATCTTTGTCGCACGCCAAGCATGATGCATTGACAGTGATCTTGGCCTCACCTTTTTTACGCGCTACGAGCAGAGTAGTAAAAACGTAAGTTCTATTTTGGTCAATTTTATTTGCAGATTTTTTCGTGAAGATCTTTTTTTGAACAATTATCTTCTCATTGTGTGTCAATTCTACTTTTATCGAGTCTTCATTGATAGTCATGTCCCAGGGAGCAACAACGCTAAATCTAAAAAGAATTCTATCTTTGATCTTTAGAGCTGTGGGTGCAGTCATCTCTAAGAGCAGGTAGTCGCTTGTATTGACAATAGTAGGTCCCAGATCTTCAGGATTGATCTGTGGTGAACGTTCTCGGGCCGTGTTTGCAGAACCATGACACGAAGACAAAAGACAAATTAAGATAAACGTTAAAACTCTGGTCAACTTCTTACTCCTCTCTCAACTCTCCGATAAAAGACTCTCTCCAGTTCGATCTATCATCGGATGAGCCACCGCAAGATCTGCTATACTCATAAGTAAAATCCCAGCTATCGAGAATACTCATAAACGGGAGAGAAATACTGCCGTTTGAAGAGCAGACGTCTATTAATCCGCTATTGATGGATGTTCTCCAATTTGGGTCTATGAGAACACGAGCAGGATCTGCGTTTATCTTTTCAGCATACTCAACGCATGCTTCTGGCGTAATATTTGTTGTTCGATCAAGCGCTTGCCCCTCAATAATGTAATAATCCCAAGAGCCGGGCTCTGATATTGCGTGATCATAAGTTAGAGATTTAAAATAGCCCTCACATGCGCCACACCACAGAGCACCGAGTGCCACAACTGTTAATTTTCCTTTTCCACAAGAACTATGGATTGAAACTCTTTCACCGAGACAGTTTACTAAAACTGCGTCAGCAATTTTGTCCCCAGGTAGATTTCCTGTACCCTCAGCAACACATTCGTGAGCAACAGTATCTTCTATTGATTGCTGCTGCGCTGGTTCTTCGACATTTTCTTCGGCACCACAAGCCAAAAGAGAGACGACGATAAATGATGATAAATATTTTATAAACATAACGACTCCTTACACAGATAAATATGCAATAAGTCGTTGTTAGTTGAATTTACTCTTCGTCTTCGTCCAAGAGACCCATTGAAGAAAGATAATTCTTGACAAGGACATTGACAGGAACACCCGTAGTATTTGTGATCCAACTGTCTGCCGTAAAAGGCTGGTCGAGTTTTAGATTCTTGGAAGTCGCTGGAAGCCAGCCTGAAGGTCTTTTCTTTGGTTTCTTGCTTTTAACTTCAGCGATTCTTTGTCTAAGCTCGCCTAAGGTGATTCTAATCGTATCGTTAGGTGCTTTGTGAATTTCCACAACTAAAGGTCCGATACCTTTGATAACTCTATGCCACTGCTTTTTTTCAACGCTTATAACGTCGCCAGGTTTCAGGGAAACTGGAAGTGCGTCATCGTGCTGGAATTTCCATCCTGCTGATTCGACCACATAGATTTTTCTGTCTTCTGCATCTCGATGCCAGATTAATTCGTCTTCTGCTGTTTCAGGTGAAAAAGTTCGACGGTATACATTTTCGGAAATTTGTGTCTCTTTGAACGGGTAGATTTTCATGTTGGCTCCCGACTTATAACTATCTTTAAACAGATTCGTTTACCAACTTTTCTCCTAATTTGTCCATGATTTTAAATCTTGCCACGCGCGGACCGGCGGTGCAAACAAACGTTAAAATTCTAAGTGGGACTCTAATTAGCATGGACGGAAAGCAAGAGATGATATCACTTGCAGAGGCTCTTACTTTTGATTTTGATTCCGCCATTTGTAAAGCTAGAATGTTGTTCATAAAATTTTTGTCTTTTTCTGCAGCTGCGACTCGGGCATGCAAACAAGTGAGCGTCAAAAGTTCTGACATCAAATCAGCAATTGACATAAGAATAGCTTGTTGTGATCTGATTTGCTTTTTGTAGACTAGCATACAAACAACAGACAGCAAAAGGGTTACAGCTCTAATGCCTGTAATGTTTGCTGCAGTCACATTTGATGATGCTATTCTTTTTGGGAAAGTAGCGATTGAACTAAGAATTGACTTGAATATAGTTGAAAGAGTTTTACCGAAATTGGATTGAATATTTTGGATTGCCATTCCTGCCCCAGCCATTCGATTAATTTCGTTTGTCCCTTCATATATTCTTGTGATTCTTGCGTCTCGATACGCTCTTTCCATTGGCGCTTCTGCAGAATATCCCATACCGCCGTAAATTTGAAGTCCTTCGTCGATGACATAATCAAGAGATTCTGAGGCGATTACTTTCAGTAGTGCACACTCAACGGCATACTCCTCAAGCGATCTTCGTTTTGATTCATAGGCTCCAGATCCTCCTGCTGCCGCAATATTTTTCTCTCGGTTTTCGATATCATCGCCGCAAGCAAGAGTTGCTGTGTCAGAACAAAATGTCTTTTGAGCCATCTGGGCGATCTTGTGCTGGATACCTTGAAATTTATCTAGAGTGCTGCCGAACTGCTTTCTTTCTGCTGCATAAACCAGAGCGTTTTCAAGTGTTGTTTTACACGCACCATTTGCAGAAGATGCAAGCTTTATTCTACCTGCGTTTAAAATGTTTAGTGCTATCTTAAAACCTTGCTGTCGCTGACCGAGCATGTTGGTTGCAGGGATATTGCAGTTCTCAAGGTAGACTTGAACTGTTGAGCTTCCCTTAATCCCAAGCTTTTTCTCTTCTTCCCCGACTGATAATCCTGGTGTGCCTTTGTCAACAATGAAACAAGTAAGATTCTTGTCATCTTCGATCTTTGCAAAAACTATGTACACATCTGCAAACCCACCGTTTGTAATCCACATCTTCTGTCCGTTTAGAACATAATGCGAGCCGTCATCAGTAAGCTCTGCTTTTGTCTTTCCGCTATTAGCATCAGAGCCTGCGCCTGGTTCAGTTAGGCAATAACTGCCAACGAGCTTTCCTGACGCCAATCCTGGGATGTATTTTTCTCTGTGAGCATCAGTCCCATAAAGAAGAATAGGAAGCATTGCAATTCCGGTTTGTGCCCCGAAAGCTGTCGCAAAAGATCCGCCAGGACCGACAGCATCTGCAACAATCATTGAAGCAACAAATCCTATGTTAGAACCACCGAGATCTTCTGGGACTGCTGCACCTAAAAGCCCTAGGTCACCTGCTTGCTGGAGTGCTTGCTTCATAAAACCCGGAGACATAGCCTCCATATCGTCAAGGTTTGTATCAATATTGGTCTCGATAAACGATTGTGCGACTTGTCGCACCATATCTAATTCTTCTGGTAAATTTTCGTAAGTAAGTGTGTGCTCACGGTTCTTGTATAGAAAATCACATCCTCTTGTCATGCCTAAGCCTCCATGCATTATTGTATTGCGAATGCATAGATTAGTACACTTCAAAGAGAAAAAATTACCACCATTTATACTTTTTCTTTCCACCTGTCAGGTGAGGATATCTGCCTGTGCGGCATGCCCAGTAGCGAGGGGTTGCTTTGTCTTTCTTTGTCGTCTTCTCGCAACGGTGTCGAGCAGCAAAAGATTTGCGGCGTCCAGCGTCTGCGATCTTCACAGACATTCCTCGAAGTCCCCATTCTACCTTCTTCACATTCTTGGTTTTCGGATCTCTAACGTAAACGTAGAACTTCTTGCGGCCACCCCTGCGAGGTTTATTCAGCTCAACATCACGCCCTTTATACTCCGCCTCGTCAAGATCATCCTCTTCCATCATCGGATAGTCGAGCGGTACCTTCATGTCTTCGTAAAGACCGTACTCACCCAGATCTGTTTCATTGATGTAGTAAGATTCGTCTGATGATAGCTCGTAAAGGCCTTGCTTGCTCAGCTCACGTGCCTCAGCAAACAGCTCGAAGAACGCCTCTGAACCTGGGCGGAACACGTTCATCTCAACTCCTACGCCGTGATCGACGTGGTATTGCAGGTTCTCACTTATCTTTTTTTTTGTGGGCTTCTTGTTGTACTTCTTGCGCGAAGTTTTCTTGATGGCGTCTTGTTTGTCCATGCCTGATGCTGTCATTCGAGAGATCATAACATCTGCGAAGTCTTCATCACCGTCACCGTCTTGATCTTGCTCATCGATCTTATCATGATCTGTAGGGCGTCCGTACTCATCCATCTCTTCTTCGAGATGAAGGTCGTCAAGATCGATGGGATCGTACTTAGTTTCTTCAAGTACTTCTCTAATGATTTTGCGTAGTTCTTTTGCTGTGATTTTCATTTTTTCTTGCGCTTCTTCTTGCGATGTTTCTGAACTTGTTTCCACTGTGTGGCATCAACCTGACGTGCTTTGCCGCCTTTGAGGAAGCTGTTCACTCGAGCCATTGCCCACTGGTGAGGCCCCATGCCTGGACGAGAACCTGAAGAGTAAAATGCGCCCATGCCTTTTCTATAAACGGCTTTTAGGGCTCCGAGAGGTGCATTGTGTTTCTCGGCCTTATTCTTAAGTGCTGTGTTTGTTTTTTTGCTCAGTTTGCGCTCTGCGATAAGCACTTCCCGAATGAGACTTCTTAGCATTTCTTCATTCATAACTTCACCTTCTGTGTACTTGCTTTTACGAGGTTTAAAATCTTTGCGCTTGGCGATTCTTTTTTCATAATTGTCACGAGCTTTCATTGCAGCCATGTCATCTGCTTTACCAGGAGTTTTCTTTGCATCTTGATATTGTTTGGTAAGTTGGCGCAACTTTGTGCCGCGGGCGGTGCCTTTCTTGGCCTTGTAGCCGGGAGGCATTTTCTGAGCCTTTTCTTCGAGCTCAGCTTCTTTAATTAATTGCCTCAGCTGAAAAGAAGAGATCTTCATTTTAGTTCAATCCTGAAGTTTCGATGTAATCACCGTCCTCATGCTGAGAGACATCTGTGTGTGCAACGATCACCATCTTGAGCATCTCATCAAAGGCTTTCTCCATACCTACAGATTTAACCACTGCGTCCTTGATGGGATCGTAACCTGCTGCTCCGCCCTCTTGACGAAGAACGTCGATAATCACTTTGTTGATCTCATCAGAGAGTGTAGGCTCTTCTTTCTCTTCAACCATTTCATAGCCACTGCCATGAGGTGAAGATTCTCCGGAGCCTGCCATATTAGCTAGTTCTTCCTTGATAATTTCTTTGAGCTCGTCTTGTGTTAGCTTCATTACTTTTCCGCCCTCTTTTTCATTTTTGTGACGTCTTGAGTTTTATCGACTCTGACATTTGATGCCACTATAAAGTTAAGTATTCTTTTAAGTTCAGGATCTTCGATTGTTCTAGCCAAGTCTTCAATACGCTTTGCGTCTTCTGGAGAAAGACCGTGTGCTTCGTAGATCATTCTTTGCTGTTCTTCTTTTATGATTTGCCTAAGCTGAATTGCTGTAATCTTCATGTTATCTCTCTAGGTTCTTAGCTATTGCTTCGAGTTCTTCGCGGTCTAAAGCGCCGTCATCGTTTTTATCAGCGTTGTGTGTTCTTGCTTTTGCAGCTGATGCCATCAAGGGAGCGCGCATAGGATCGTCAGACTTCATGCTGTCGAGATCAAGTTTAACAACTCTCCAGTCGCGAGCGAAGCGACTTCTTTTTCCTGGGGTCGGGCCCTCAGTGGCCTTTTTGACTTGTTCTTCGGCTGCTGCTTTTGATCCTACAAATGGTTCAGTATTGCTTGGCCAATAACTGGTGACTGCGCCTGAAAAAGGGCTTGAAGAGGATACTCTAACGACGTACATCTCTTCAGCTCTCTCGCTTAGAACATGAGAAAGTTCTTCCTGAATTATCTGCTGTAGTCTGCTGCTTTTAATCTTCATGTTACCCCTCTAGGCTCTTAGCTATTGCTTCGAGTTCTTCGCGGTCTAAAGCGCCGTCAGCGTTTTTATCAGCGTTGCCAGTCTCGACATTCTTGTCAAGGTAGGTTTGCGCAAGCTGCTTAATCGAGCCAAGCCGTCGGTCGCTAGTAAGGAGACCGAGCACTTCTGTGACATTTACAGCTCTATAGAATTTGTTTTCAACGTTGCTCTTGCTGATCTTCTTTGCGACAGCGTGTGCGTCATCAAAACTATTGTAAAAGTCCGGCTTACTCTCACGCGGCCAGAATTCCAGCCCACCGCCCGATAGCTTTGTGATAACCATGAATACCTTGTCGTAATGTGGGTTATGCTCTTCCTTAAGAACCCTACTGAGTTCTTCCTGAATAATCTGTTGTAACTTGCTTTTTGCAATCTTCATTATAGTTGCTCACATTGAATTTACGATAAACGCTATGAGATCACCCTCGTTATCATCGAAGGCGTACTTGAGTTCTTCCCACTCATCTTGCCTGAAGAAGTGTTCAGCAGATTTTGCAAGATCATATGAAACGTCAGCGAGTGAAGCATACTGATTGCCTGCAGCTGCGTCAGCTTCGTATCCTTCAGCTGCATCACTTGCCCAGTCTCGTAGCCTTGCTTTAAGATTGTCGTGATTTAATCTTTCTTCGTCTGCTTTGCGTTCTTGTCTCTGCTTTTTAGCCTGACGTTTGAGCTGCTTTCCCTCGATCTCATCGGAGAGTTTTTCAAAATCATCTGCACTAAGCTCTACACCCTCTTTATCTTCTAAATCCTGTTCAATCCCAAGGCGCTTAAAAAGATTAGGAAGAGCTGATTCAGGAGCTGCGGATCTATCATCGTCTCCGAATCTCATGATCTCACCTGTTGATTTGTCTACGACATCGAAATTTTCAGAGATCGCTCTTGAAAGCTCTTCTTGGACAATCTGTTGCAGTTTAACTTTGGTAATCTTCATGAGGAGCTCCTTATTCGTATCCGAAATCTTTAGCAGTACCAACGGCACGCGTCATAATAAAATCTTCACCGTGCTCTTTGACAGCACGTTCAACCCAGCTAGGACGACCGCGCTTTGTGTGTTGCTCAGGACCTACTTTAACCATGATGATATCTCTAGCAACTTCCTGCGCAGAGACTTGAGCTTCCTCAGGGCTGGCTGGATAATCTTCGAGTGCTTCTCCATCTCTTCGTCAAAATCATCGAGTGCAGATCCTGGAGGAGCTCCACTGCCGCTGCCTTGGCGGCCACCCTGTTGGTCGATTTCTCGCACGATATCAGCTATGGACTTTGTCATTGGGACGTTGCGTTCAAGAACGGATTGCACGTCATCGCCGTATTCCAACTCGTCTTCTTTGCTCATCTTGCCAGAAGTGTAAGCTTCGAGCCCGAGCATGATGATATCTTTAACGATGGCCATATTCTCAGATTCAGCCTCACCTTGCGACATGCGAGATGCCGATAGTCCTTGCTCAGACAGGGAAGTGAGTTCTTCCTGAATGATCTGCTTAAGTTTCAATTTCGTAACGTTCATGTTGTTTCTTCCTGGAGATCGTCGCCGATCGTCTTAATCATGTTTCTTATTTCAGCGCTATCAAGATCGCCATCGTTGTCTGTGTCAGGATCGTTATCTGAAGCCTTGATCAGTGAGCTTATAAATCCAGCTACCTCATCTTGTAAAATTGACTCGGTTACGGATATACCTTCTCCGGTATCGTCTTCTTCGTACTTATCCATTACAAACTCAGCAATAGAGCTCATTGCGCTATTAAGTCTTTCGACCATATCTAGCGGGACACTTTGTTCATTGAGAAGACCTAACTCCTCTTTGATAATACTTCTAAGTTCACCAGCAGTGATTTTCATGGTGACTCCTTCTCTAGGTGGGGCTTCGATTGCAGCTCGCTGTTTTGCAGCAGAGTCTTTGGATGGGTGACAGCCAATGCGAACAAAGCCTTTTGAATCTCTTTTCCTGCCCTTGAATTTACCTGGCTTTGGCTTGACTTTCAAGACATACTTACCTGATTTTCCATCAGATCTTTCGCAGTCTTGTTTTAATGTTTTGTACGGCATCACACGGCTCCAGCTTGGCGTGATTGCCATTCGTAGGAAACACTGTTTTTATCGATTGGTCCGCCGGCTGCCCATGTGTAGCACGCTCGAGCTGAGTGACATTTGAAGTTGTGCATCCAGCAGTAGCCCAAATAGCCTTCATCATCCTCGATAGGTTGTGAGACCGGACCAGGGAGGCACTCAAGCATTCTTGGTGAGATATCAAAAGCTACGCAGTTGCTGCACCGCGATTCCTTTGCAACCTCAGGAGTTGTCCTCCAGTGCTTAGCTGCTCGAACCCAGTAATCTTCATCAGAAAGATTTAATGGACCGTACTGAATGTATGGTGCTCTGATAGCTGCGTTTCGGTTCTTTGTGTTAATTTCTAAACTTTGCGTAGCTGCAGGACATTCAGCTTCTTTCTGCTCGAGAACACGCTTCAACTCTTCGTTGATAATGCGCTTCAAATCGAACAGGTTTATCTTCATGACAGTACTCCGCTAATAAGTATCATTTATTTAAGATAATGTTAAATGTTTTTATCCTGCAAAAGTCGGTTAAGCACTGCTTCCAGAACTGCTTCATTCTTTTTCTTCTTGATAGGTTCGCAGTTACTCACACGCCTACCGCTTTGTGGGCCGATCTTTGTCTTGACACCTGACTGTGCGCCGGGTGCGAAACCTTTGCCGCAAGGGTTATCGTACTTGCCTGTCTTGGGATCCTTGCGAGGTGGTCGGTAACGGGGGTGTTTTCTCTTCTTTTCTTCAACGCGTTCTTTCTTCATCTTCTTTGTTTTCGCCTTCAGCTTCTCAAGAAACTCCGACCAAACCTTATAAGCTGCGTTGAGGTTCTTCTTCTTCTCGGGATCCTTTGTTCTTTCTTTGGCAACCTTGGCACGCTGTTTCATAACCAGAGCTGCCTGCACCTTGTGTGCGTGCGTTCGACGTGCTTTGTTTATGATTGCCCTGCCTTTTCTTGCAGTAGCTGCGTCCTTGAAACCTAGGCCGTGAATGGTGCCTTTGGGATCCTCGTCGGTGTAGAGATCTGAGTGTTTAGAGCTCTTGCGCTTCTGCCCCTTCTTGCGGGGTTTGCGCTTAGCTGCTTCACCTTTTATGTCATCGATCGCTTCCATGTCTTTCAAATATTCGTCGTATTCTTCAGCTGACATGCCATCTCGACCTTTGTATTGGTCTTCGATCGCTCGAGCTCGGTCTTGAGGCGTCATAGAAGCAAGCAGATCATCTTCAACATCTTTTCTACGATCAAGAAGGGCTTTCACTTCAATCTCAGAAACATCAACGCCAGCCTCTTGAGCGACGCTGATCAGTGATTTCTGCGCCAAAGTGTACACATTACTAAGAGATTTGACAGCCTTGTAGAAAGGTACCACCGAAGAAGCGCTCGCGATGGCGCCGACATTATCTCCGTGCCTCTGTTTGAGGGCTGCATTGACAGGCGCTGCGATACTAGATGCAAGGGGCACGTACTCCACTTTGTCTAAGTAGTACATCCAGAACTCAGGCTGTTGCAAGACTTCCTTGACATCTGCAAAGCTGATTTGCTCTTGTATGATCTTTATTTTTTTCAATGTCTAATCCTCGAGCGCTAGCAAATAATAAATATTTCCTACGACATATAAGTTAAATCTATTTAATCAATTCAACGGGAAAAGGTTGGAGATATGTCTGGTGCTCAACATATAAATCTTCAAAGTGCTTGGCATGCTGGCGCATCATCATTGTAGGGACAGTTAGCGGAACAACTCCTTTTCGATATTTGTCAATCACATCTCTTAGATCTGATTTTGCTGCATCTCTCAGAGCGTTTTTAAAATACCCATAAAGATGCATTAGCACATTATGATGCCTGCCCGGAGATGATGGGTGTGATAAAGCCTCTGCGTGAAGAGCTCTGTACTTGCTATAAACAACATCTACGCCTGGCGATAGATCAGCAATTAATCTACCTAGCTCTCTGTAAAGCATCTCATGATGCGATCTAATTAGTGATTTATTTTGTGTGTGATACTCGATTAGCCTTGAGGGTGACAAGTCTTTTTTAATATCATCCAAGCGCTGATTTGCGAAGATACGGGTAAGAAAGTCATATCTGATATTGGCGTCGTTAAGTCTTCCTTCTGTCTCAATAGGCAAATTAGGATAAGCAGATTTTAGTGCGGAAGTGAACAGACCCGCTGAAGACCTGCTTGTCACGCCTCTACGATCTGTAAAAGTAGCACGATGTAAACCACAAGAAGGTGATTTAGACTTTACTATAAAGCCATTCATTCCTATCATTCTAGGTTCGTTAAGTATTCTCTGCACAGCTTCGTTTAGCTGTTCGGTGTAATCATCACCTGTGTGATTTCCAAGCAACCTGGTTCCATCTGGTGACTCGTGCAGAGACATTGTCTCTCTTGGCGTTGGCATTCCTGATTCGACTTCAGGACATACAGCCCTAAAAGTCACGTGTTTGCCTAGAGCGTCTGTAATAAAATTGCTTCTACAATGCCCTCGATTGTAACGAACATTGTTTCCAAGCAGGCATGAACTAATTCCTAATATTGGCAATTTGTTTGTTCTACTGGGACAACAAGCTCTCTTGTGAGCCACAATTGGTGACCTTCGTTTATCTTAACAAAGTACTTGCTGTTTACGGGATCGAACCCTAAAACTCGGCCGTGAGCTTGTTTAAAGTTATTGTGCGAAATACAGATTACAGGTGTTCCAAAAGGAAGTGTGTTAGACATTTTTTTACCTCTTTGTAGTATACAACAAAAAGTTAATTTGTTAATCGCCACCTGCTTCGATATCGACAACATGCTCGATGCCTTGCTCTTCTTTGTCATCTGCATCGACGGGAGGAAGATCTGTTTCCCCTTCGAAAATCCATTCTAGGTCTTTTGCGTCAAGAGTTTCTTTTTCCATCAAGCAGTCAGACATAAGATCAATTTTACCTCTGTTCTCTTGAAGTATATCTTGTGCGTCCCTCATGCAAAGCTCGATGATCTTTCGAATTTCATCGTCCATTCTTTTAGCTGTCTCATCGCTGCATTCGCTGCGACGTGTCATAGCCATCTCTCTACCCAAGAAGACGTTATCATTTCCAGATCCCATATAAACTGGACCTAAAGAAGACATTCCAAAGTCTCTTACCATTCTAGAGGCAATCTGTTTTACTCTCTTAAGATCGTTAGAAACGCCAGTTGTTGAACCCTTAAGACCGTAGTACATTCTCTCAGCAATATAACCACCTAACAAAACTTTAATTCTGTCTTCGTATTCTTGCCACGTGGATGAGTACTTGTCTTCGCTTGGAATTTGCATTGTAACACCAAGTGCGCGTCCATGAGGAATAATCGTCACTTTGTGCAAAGGATCTGACGTCTTGGTGTAATACGCAACGATAGCATGACCAGCTTCGTGCCTCGCTGTTGCAAGCTTTTGCTCATCAGACATTGCCATAGATTTTCTTGGTGCGCCCATTGTAACTTTGTCACGAGCTGTTTCAAAGTCTATTTGTTCGACTCGATCAGAAGACCTTCGACCTGCCATCAAGGAAGCTTCGTTAATTAAGTTTGCAAGATCAGCGCCTGAGAAACCTGGAGTTGACTTAGCAACTGTTTTTAAATCTACTGCTGGATCGAGTGGAACATCTTTTGCATGTACTTGCAGAATCTTATGACGACCGTTGATATCTGGAAGCGGAACAACAACTTGCCTGTCAAACCTTCCCGGGCGGAGTAGAGCAGGATCTAAAACATCTGGTCGGTTAGTAGCAGCCAAAACAATAATTCCGCTATTGTCATCAAAGCCGTCGAGTTCGACTAGCAACTGATTTAGTGTTTGCTCTCTCTCATCATTGCCGCCGCCCATACCTGCGCCTCTTTGTCTACCGACAGCATCAATCTCATCTATGAAGATAATGCAAGGAGCGTTATCTGTGGCTTCTTTGAAAAGATCTCTAACACGGCCAGCACCAACACCGACAAACATCTCAACGAAATCTGAGCCTGACATGCTAAAGAAGAACACATCTGCTTCTCCTGCGACAGCCTTTGCTAACAGCGTCTTACCTGTGCCTGGCGGGCCTGACAGCAGGATTCCTTTTGGCATCTTGCTACCTAGCTTGAAGTATTTAGATGGATTTTTAAGAAAATCTACGATCTCTTCTAAATCTTCTTTTGCTTCATCGCAACCTGCGACATCTTCAAACCTTGTGGGGTTTGCACCCGGAGGAATGACTTTGTGTTTGCTCTTATTGAAATCTAAAGCTCTGCCCTGAGTCTTGCCCATGCGGCTGAGGAACATCCAGATTAAAATACCAATGACAATGAAAGGCAGGAAGTTAATGATCGCGATCCAAAACAGGGACGTTCCTTCCTTCTCCTTTATAATAAGTTCGATGCCTGGATGTGTTTTCTGGACTAGTTCTAGCAGATTTTCTGTTACAGGACCGACTGTAATCAAAATTATTTCTTGGCCGGGCTGCTTGAGCTCCCAATTATCTCCATCTATTGTTAGAACTGCCGGATCTTTTTGTGAGCTATCTGTTTCTTCGATAACCCTTACCATCTCAGTATAGCTTACTTTCTTTCTAGTCCTGTCAGAACTGCTCGGCAAAGACAGCAGTACAAAAATTGCGCCTAAGGCAAAAATCCAAACAATTAGCGATTTTGATCGTAGTAGGTTCAAACCAAAACTCCATTAAGCTTTATACAAAAATAAGTATGTTCGATATCTCGAAGACTGTTGAAATTATCTTGTCTGGACAAGGGCGCGGATGGTAGTTGATGCTTTAATATTACCTCCTGACTTGTAGTAACCATTTGAGATTACAAAAAATTTATCCTGTTCAAGAATTTGCCCGTTTTCACCGCAGCAAAAGCTTACTGTGACGTCGTAATATTGTCGAGTTCCTGGGATTCTCTGCTCAGTCAAAACCGGAAAACTTGTTCTACCAGACGCCTGAAGCCTTAAATCCTCTGCAAGGAGACCTAAAGTCATAAAATGTGCAATACCGCTTTGAGCACTGTATTTAGCTGTGCTAATTCTTCGAGTGTTGGACGCTATTAATCCGTCATCTCTTGTCATTGCGTGCAACCCAATGGCGAAAGAAGTGACTACGGTTAGCAGCATCAACGTCACAACTAAAACATATCCTTTTCTCAAGGATTCACCTGCAAATTTATGATCACATTTCTTCTTGGTGTTGGTTGCGGGTTTTGAGTTTGATTCTGGTTGATTGCGATAGGAAGGTTTTCTTCGATCCATCTGGTCGTTTTCTGCTTGCACCTTCTTTCACCATATCCGCCTCTGATGCACATCTGCTCGATAGTCTTAACTGTTTCGCAGTAGCATCTGAGTAGGTGTGCTCGGTACTCAACGGGAGAATACTGGTACACGACCCCCGGTGGGACCCTGGTGTTGGTGCCTGGCAAATAGCTTGGGCAAAATATCGGCTTGTCTGGGTGAAAAAATGGAGTAGGTCCAGCCAAAATAATACTAAGTACGAAATTTGTTATCATCATATAAAGATTCTACTCTGAGGCTGCAAAATTTACACAGCTAATATTCTCTGAGAGCGCTCATATGTACATTAATACATTTTCCATCGAAATCGACTTCATAAAACGGGTGCTTGGTAGAAACCACTTTTCCATAAAGGCAGAGAGTCGGTACCAGCTCCCACACTTCACAAGTAACTCTTTGGTTTACGTGAAAGACAGGTTGGACGTCTTCGTCTAAATCATCGCTAGACATTTTTTAACTCCAGCTCTTCGAGACCGAACTCAAGCAACAAGCCGTCTATGAGAACCAGCCAGGACTCAGACTCTTCAGGAAAATCAGGGCTTACCAGCTCGACGATTACACCGGGCTTTCCAACAAGTTCTTCAGTTTTTGTTAGCCAGTCGGGGTAGTAGTCAGGAAAAGGTCTTACTATTACTAAGTCACCTGGTTTCATTGACTAGCTTTCTTCCACCTTCTTTGTTTGCGCAAGGCTATAACTCCAATAGAAAGGTTTCCAATAACAATATGACCGACTATTATCAAACAAGCAAGCCAATCCTGATTTACTGCAACCATATAAATAGCTGCGATTGCACCTGTTGTAAAATACCAAAAGCATGAGGGTACATTAATAGCGTCAGCAGTAGGTGAAGCAACGACTGCTTTGATAACAGGATAGTACCATAAATAATTTAGAATTTGAGTTACGACATACACACTGATTAAAATCTCAACTCCAGTCATCTTTTTTCCTTCTATCTCGAATGTGTCCGGCTTGATGTATCTGGACGTAATTAGCCCTGATGCGCCTTAACTGACCTTCGTGCAAAACGGTCACAACTTTCTCCCAGGTATTATATTCTTTTGCAATAATACCGTACTTCCAGTCTGTTAATTCTTCAGTCCGATGATTTATGATATCTCGAAATCTAACAAGATCTCCCTCTCTCATTTTACTGTACTACCTCTCGAAACTATTTCAATTAGATGTGGCGGAAAATATCTTATTTTTCCTTGTAAAAGAACCTTATACCCTGGGTTTGCCTGTGGTGAGCAAATTCCAACTACAAAACCGTGTTTTGGAGTGTCAGGATCGTTTAAAAACCGAGCAGTCAAAAGAACAAAATCTCCCGGTCTTGGTCGCTCAGGCGGAGAGTTCAAGGCAAATAGTGCAGTCAAGTGTATGAACGTATTGAGGACTGCCATCAATAAGAACTCTACAATGTGTATCAGTCAAGAAGACATCTCGAAGCACCATTGCTGACTTATCACTGTAGTACTCTGAATTTACTTTTATAAAATCACCTTTTAGATAGGTTTTCATGCTAGCACCTTCCACCAATTTGGTTTTTCTGTTTTCCATTTTGCAAAATGAGATTTATATTCTTGATAGTAATTTCGATATGACTCAACAGGGTCTTTAGTCTTAACGTCTTCAGGCATACATATTGGATGCTCAGTAAAGCTCTGGGACGGCAAATCAGGTATGTTTTTAGCTAGCCACAAGTGAACAGCCTCAGACTTGTGAATCTTATGATATCGATCTGTATATTCCTTGCACAGATAAAGACCTAGCTTTGAATGCCACTTATAATTCTCAACTGACTTCGAAGTCCAAACAGTACACGGGTGTCGGGCGTGAGATAGCTTCCAAGGAGGTTGTTCTTGCTTCGACATGTTCTCGAACAGCCATGCTTGCGCGTCCCGAACTCTTTTAAAATCTGATAGTGAGAGATCGTTCTTTCTAAGATGCGTTGTCCAATGAGCTGCACACATCATCTGGGCACTTTCAAGTACCATCTTTACAACATGTTTATCGCAGTGATATTTTGCTGCGAGCTCAGGATCTCTATCTAAGACAAAAATATTCATGTATCTCCAGGCTGCTAATCTTCTGCAAGCTTAAGCATGTCTTTGCGAACTCCAAAGGTTGCACCATCTTCCCTCACAAATCTTACGTAAGTATTTTTTGACATAGCTTCTATTGTTGAAGCTGGAGCATTCTTCCAGAAATCAGATGCAAGAACTTCTGGGTCAGTGATAGTCCCGTTCATTTTCTCATTATTGATTGCAACTACTTTCGCTCCAACTACCCACCCTTTTGGGGTTGATTCAGCGACTGGCTGTTCAGCCTTCTTTGTTTTTGGTTTTGCTTTCTGAGTTGGTTTTTTCTTACTTTTCTTCTTGCTCACGTTACCTACCTTCAAAAATCTCAATCTCAAAGCACTGGAACCAGACAAGTGAACCTTGCACAAGAACATTGTACGTTAAGGAGTTTTCCATCCCGTCAAAAGACATATAATGCTGTTTTTCGATGACAAGACCTTTCTGCCCACTCCAGCTTGACTTTCCTACGATCTTCACGATCTGTCCTGCTTCAGGCTCAAGCAACGCCTTCGGCCTCCCACCACTCTTCAAACGATGAATCATACCATCCAGACACAATCTTGTTCATGACAAAAACATCTAGAAGTGGGTTACCTGATGAATCACAATATGAGCGCACAACTATGGCGGGCGTTAGCTCAGGTATGGCTACAGGAACTCCATTGGTATCATTGCCTGTCCAGTATATTGGACTGTTGTCATAAAACCTATCTGCTCTTTTGGCGAACCTCACAAGATCACCTACTT
>Ga0209232_1000693_pt1 | contig 19821 bp, 15 predicted proteins | sample ETNvirenome_2_60_FD_184066 | JGI IMG/M metagenome (GOLD analysis project Ga0209232, IMG submission 184066) | Marine viral communities from the Pacific Ocean - ETNP_2_60 (SPAdes) (version 2) | ecosystem: Environmental > Aquatic > Marine > Oceanic | place: Pacific Ocean | collected 2013-06-22
AATTAATTATACTTATTTCATTATCATTTCAATACTTTCAATAATAATGTTTTTCTTTAATAAATTAAATAAAAAATTTTATTAATATGAATATATTAAAAATTTCTCGTAAGATCAACCTTTTGATGAGCTTTTTTTCTCACGTAACCAACTTTCTGGAATTGTTTTTTCTGACCATGGAATATCATGTTTATCACAAAACATTGCATAAGTAGTTTTTGAACCTTTTCTTATTTTTGTCTTTGAAGACTGAAATACTATTCTAATATCTAGTTCCGGGTGTTGTTTCTTAATAAGTAAATGTTTTTTACGATCTTCTAATACCCATCTACCTTTTGTCTCAATTAATATACCATTTGGTAATGTGAAATCAATTGTATATGTATGATTTGTTTGTGGTTTTATATAATCTATAACTGTAGTTTCGTATTCAAATTTTGTTTTAGATTCTGTTAATTGATCTGCTACTTTATGTTCAAAGCCGCTTCTATAACCATGTTTAATTGCGTTTTTACGAACTTTAGATTTTGATCTCCATGCCATAACTTATTCCCTATTTAATATAAATATTAGTAGTCCCAACGAACAACAAAATTCATATCAATATCATCTCGTTTTTCTATTGGCTGTGCTAATTTACCTACTGCTAATAATTCTTGTTGATCATTATATAAACCAATTGTTGTGATATAAGGTTTTAATGTTCCAGATACAAATAACCCTTTTCGAACTTCACCTGGCAATAAATTTGCTTCATTTGGATGACATGGCGTGCCTCCATCTGTTGGTGGTGTATATGTAGATGATGGATTAATTGTCACATTAAGTACATCTTTTGGTACACGTATAAGAGCTTGATTTTCATATATTGTATGTACACCTCTATAAGAAGCATCCCAAGAATAATCGTTACTAAAAAATCCTGAACCAGAATGATATTTTGGCATAGGACTAGAAACAACTGCTTGGCCATTACGATGGAATACATTTCCTACCACATTTGTTTGATATAATGAACCAGATGTATATTCATTGTTTGCTAATGACTGTATTCCTGCATTTGATACAGCATAATCATACATTCGAAACTCTGCAAACTCTATATCTCTAGTTTCGTTAATAGTTTTTGTACGACTTCCTATTGTAATATCAGCTGAATTAGCGGTACTTCCAACTGGTAATGAACCAGAATAACCACCATGTGCTGTTCCGTCAGCAAATACTTCTAGTAATGATGCAGAATTCCTAATTACCCAATGGTGCCATGTTCCTAATGGTGCTGTACATGTTTGAAACACTGCTGGAAATGGATTTCCAAGAACATCTCCTGCAATATTATGTGTTCCATCACTTGCTTCCATTGTTACTAACTGGAATGGTGCTCCTGTCGCTGAAGATGCAATTGTAATATGAAAAGGAACTCTGTGCCTAGATTCTGTAACACTTGTATCTGACAGATTAGCTAAAGTAAAATCTTGAAATTGTAAACTATTATCTTCAGTATTATATGATAATGTTTCTACTAATGCATGTTTCGAAAGTACCACATCTGTAGAAGCATCAGCATTATTATTTTTAGCCCAAAATGATATAGTCCAATCATCACAATGTCCAAATCTGTTAAACGTAGTATCATGTTTTATTCTTATTTGACTTCCTGATGCCTCACCAAATTTAACTCCTAATCCAGATGCCTTTTCATTATAACATGCATGACTACCGGTAGTTGCAACTCCTGGTGAAATAAATATTTGTCCATTATGTTGAGCATTTCTTTTTTGTCCATTAAGAATATAAGAAATACTACCAGACAATAAACCTAATCCTGTAGATTTATATTCTTTATATTGTTGAAACATATCATTAAATGACATGTAAAAGAAATTTTTACTAGAAGATGCAAACGTCGTTGTATCAATCATTGTATCAATTAAATTTCCATTTCCATCATCACTTAAATGAACAATGTTCAATCCAATTGAACTAGTAACTTCAAATGTATTATTTTTTATACGTTCGCCGGTTTGATGATAAGGTATAGTTAATGTTGATGAAGAAATAAATAACGATCTTTTATTTAATGGGTTAAGGACGTGCTCCGGCAATGCCGATGTCCTTGAATCATAATACTTTTGTTTTATGGCATGCCAAGAAACATACATATTAGTTCCGTCATCATTTAATGGATATGGAATTTCGCCATTATGATCAATTCTACCCGGTAAATGTAAATCTTTACTTATACCATAATAAATACCAGACTGAGTTACATGGGCTGGACCTATTTCAGTACTTAATATATGATAAGATTTATAAGCTTTGAATGGTCGTTGATGAACATCATTATTTTTAATTTTTCTGAAAACATTTGACATATCATATCGTTATTTATTTTTAGAAGTCAAGTTTTACTTTAATTAATGCTTCTCTTGTAAATGATTTCAATAATGGTTGACTAACTTTTGCAACTGCTAATAATTCTCTTGTATTATTATATAATCCAATTGTAGTAATATATGTTTGAGGATCTGCTGCAAATGATGCATATGCAACTTCACCTAACGATCCGGTTGTAAATGTTGGATTGTTTGAATAATTATATTCGCCATTTTTTACTCTAACAAAATAATATGTAGCTGTTATCTTTTCTGATGATCTTGCTTGAATACCACCTGTTTTAGTTCCGGTAGGTACTAAATCATTTGAACTCGATAAAGCAGTAAATAATTTAGTTGCATTATCACCTTGAATCAATGAACCTGTTGTTGTATCAAAATTAACACCACCTGCAGAATAAACTTTATCTAACTGATCTGCATTCAATATTGCAACACCATGTTGTGGATATAACAATCCAAAGTATGTCGGATCTGTTGAATTATGAATTGTAGTACCTCCATCAATTGAACCAGAAACTAAATTATACATTAATCCACCTTCTGTTGCTGAAGGATCATTAACTGATGAATCATCAATAACTTGTACATATTGACCCGTACCAGATAATTTTACATTTGAACCTGTATGAGTTTGATTAGTAAACGCATCTCCTAAAGAAGATCCAGATAGTGCTGCTAAAGTTAATTCAAAATTACCTGGGTCAATTTTTTCTCTTATTCTTGCTCTATTAAAGTTTAATACATAAATCGAATCTGTATCTGTTCCATTAATTGTAAACTTTTTATCATTTGGAGCTAATAATAATTGTGCATATTGTCTATAAATTGCTCTAGAAGGAGTATCATTATTTAAGTTACCTGTTAAATCTTTTGAGCCTGAACCTGCATAATGTCCATATGCAATTGATAACTCTGATGATGCTTGTGTATTATGTGCTGGATCACCGGTTGAAAATATTTCTTGGTAGTATGTTTTTTGAGTTGCAGTTAATAAAGATGAAGTAAACATTGTAGTTAAACTTCCAGTGTTATTTGAAAATAACCCTTTAGTTACTACTTCTTCATACTCACCTTGAATATCACCAGCACCAAATGTTGTATAAATTCTTCCTAATGCAGCTGTTTGTTCAGCTAATTGCATTTCTTGAATCATTGCATTTGCCAATTCTTGTGCTTGTTGCTGAATTAGTTGTTGATTAGACGGTCTGTTAATCAATGATACTGGACTACCGAATGAATCGGTTGGTCCTTGCGCCGCCGCATTTCTTAAAGGTGCCATCTGCATATTACCACCACCTGAATATCTAGCCATTTATTTTCTCCATTATGATAATGTTGTTCCCGTTTGCGGCAACTCATCTTTTAATACTGTCAATGGAACAATTACTCTTCCACCGGTTTCATTACCAACTATTAATATTGTTGCTAATCTATTACCTTTTGTATGTTGTTTTCCTGTAACAACAAATTCTTGTCCGGACACCGTTACACTTCTTGCTGCTGACGAATCTCCAACAAATCTAGGAACTGTTGTAGTAGACCCCCCTCCACCTATCGGTTGAATATCAGCAACACCTGAATCAGATAATATTGCAGTATAACCAAATGTAGTATTTCCTGCTTGCATATTAATTGTATTAGGTTTAATTGTAAATGTTTCTCCAAAATTCAATGTAATACCTGTTGCATCTATTCCACCTACTGATACTACTGGTATTTGTGCAGTACCTTTTGGTAATGTTACTAATTTATATTTTAACATTTGCGTTTCATCTGGAAGTGCTTCTGTTACTGGCATATTTTCAATAGCCGCGCCATAAAAAGCTGTTCCTAACGGATGATCTGGATTATATAAATCATAATCTACTTCATCATCTGCTAACGCAAATTGTGTTATATTAAAATTGCTTTGACCTGATGCTAAGATTTCCCTACCTTTTTTAGTAAGGATGGCATCGATCGTAATTGTTGAATTGTTTAAATATCCCATGATTTACCCTATCTTTTTAATAAATATACATCTAGTATAATTTCTCATATTTTTTTACTGTGTTATATATAACTCACATTTGGCCGGCCTTGACTCCTATTCGGACGGAATGGTCTTTGTACAAGAATAGTTGGTCCAGCATTAATTGACAAATTACCTGGATTTTCTTGACCAGCCTCAGTAACTTGCGGTGTTGTATTATAAACAACTTGATTTGGATTTGTAATAAATATCTCAACTATAGGCTCATAATTGAGTTCAGCATATCCAGATACAACATTCGGTCCTGGTGCTGATATACTTGTTCCTACAAATTTAGCTTCTCTTTTTTGATTAAAATCATCTCGATAATGTGTATCTGCTAAAGATTGACTATATACAAACTTTGATGGAGATCCATATCCATCATCTGCATATTGAAATAAAGAATGATGTTGTGATTCACTAATTACACGTAATTCTTCATTTCTAAATTTAGTCAAATTGTTACTTGTTTCATGAAAATGTAATACCTTTTTCTTAAAGATACTACTTGGTCTAGGATTATCAATAAAACTATCTAATGCTCCATATCCAGCTTTTGATATTGTTCTGATATAATCAACACTATCAATTGCAGGTCGAATATCTCCAAAGCCAAAGACATCTGCAGAATTACAATTGTAAAATAATTCTAATGTTGCATTTGTGTGTCTAGGTATATGAACATCTTTAAAGAGAAATTCATCTGCACGCGAAGCAGTTGTATTCCCAGTTGCAAAAAACGGAATAGATTTAGTAATAGTTTCTGTTATATGCTTAAATGGAAATACTGATCCAGATATTGTTGCAAGGTCAGCCGATTGATTATCTTCGGTTGTTATAATTCTTACATGTAAGTCAGCTCCTCCTAATGATTCGGCTAAATCAAAATGATTGATAACCACACGAACATCTTCAAGAGTATTTGTTTGATTATATGTATCAATCTGTATTCTAAGTTTATCTGTTACATGCATTTTACCGGCCATATCTCCACCTACAACGGTAAAATGGCCATCCATTCCTGGTTGTGAATTATCAAAATGTCTAAGTCTATCAAAATGCTCAACTTGCCAATCTCTACCGCTATGTCTACGAAAACCAGGCTCGGTTTGTATTACACTATATATATCTAATATTGATCCGGTAATGGATGGTCTTTCATCGCCAGGAAAAACATGTTTTGTAAAATAATCTGTACTTGAAGAAGTATTCAAAATATTTACACCAAAATAATTTCCAGTATCAGAATATCCATTATCTCCAGTTGGTGGACTATAAGGTAATGTCGAATCTGTTAGAACAGGCGTTCCAATCATTGTTCCTTCATATGTCATATAATCACCTGATGATGATGGTGCCAATCCATGTAAGAATGTGTCATAATGATGAGGCGACTGTTCTGGCTGTTTGAAAGGAACTGCTTTAGCACGTTCTAATATATGTGGTTCAACTATTAATCCCATTGCTTCATCAATACGATCTGGAAGCATTTGTCTAATTGATTCAAATAATGCAAAATCAAATTGACTAAACATTCTTATAAATGCATTTACATCATTTCTATCTGTATATTTTTTCCAATATTCTTTTGCAAAATGTGTTAAATCATTATATTCATATTCATATTGAGAATCAGGATCTCCTACATAATCATCTAATTCAACATCGCCAATATGATTAAATATTTCTTTGTTAATCTGATCGGCCATTGAATAAAATAAACCTAAACGATTCGAATCTAGAGATGCATTATCAAATCTAGACACTTCTGCTGTTGCTTGTGGCGATAATCTTGTTACAAGTTCATTGTCATCAAATCTAATTTTTTGAGACTTAGGCAATGTTGCACCTAATGATGCTCCTTGTACATAATATGTTTCTTCTACTGGCTCATAATTTCCTCGTTGCGTATTTGTTGGAGTTGGAAATTTAGACATTGATGCAAATGTATTACCTTTATAAGTACCTAGACTTGAAGTAGTTTCATTAATAGGTGTTTGTAGATCACCAAATTTTAATGATGCAGGATATGACCCTGTTACAAATACATGAGTACTATGATCAACTGCTTTTAAGTCTGTTCCTAATGGATAATGTCTTACCAATGTATCAAATGATGAAGTAGGAGATTTTCCTGACACATATGATGTAGGATTGAGAGTATGTAGATCAAATGCTTCTTGTCCAATATCTTCTAACCACTCTCTAACTTCTTGTATTGATCCAGAAAAGGTCATAACTACACCATCATTATCAGATATAAAGTGATCAGTAACTGCACCATCTGTATACATTTTACTCATTTCTCTTCCAACACGATATATACTATAATTAGTTCCTTTTCCTGAATCACCACCAAGTATAAATTGTTTAGCATATGTTGAATTATTAGAAGCCCAATTTCCATGGGGTGATGTTCCATGGGCATCTGTATGTTCATATGATGCACTAGCTCGATGAATAATTTTACCGTTTATGTAATCAGAAGCTTTTTGAGTTTGTATTGTATACCTAATACCATGGCCATTGGGTTCTGCATTATAAAATCTTTTAGCTTCATTAATATCTGATGCAGTCTGTCCATTTAACGATGCTGTAGATTCGAAGAACCATCGGAAATTCCAAAACTCTCCATCATATATTGGAACCCATGGCGTTGATGCAGTTATGGCACTAGTGCTACCGTCATGAGCAACTATTATTCTACCGTATTGATCAGATCCAGAATAAGATGCTGTGTATTGTAATCCTACATGAACACTTGGTCGAAGATTAGTTTCCCATTTAGGAACACCAAACCCTATAGTTGCTAATAGCATATTTTTTTTGACTGCCGGCTTAAATCTCCATTCTCTTGTTTGTGGAGGAATTTCTTCGCCTGATGAAAGACCTTCTCTTTGATAGCCCCATGTTCCAATATTTGTTTCATAATATTGAGCGCCCCATACAATTTTTGAACCATTGTCTTCTGCATTTTGATCTGCAGGAGCATCTCCACGCATTTGAAGTGCATAATTAAATCGATCTTCTATTAATAATGGTTTATCTTCTGCTACCTTAGGTCCACCATACTCTCTTATGCTTAACAAAGTCTGAGGAATACCATATGTATTCATTAACGCTTTAATACCTCTTGTAGTACCCTTAGTTTTAAGTAAATAAGGTAGATTATTAACTATTCTACGCCAGACTTCTGTTGTAATATCTTCATCTGATTTAGTAAATATACTACCGGTGCTAGCAAATGAGCCTGTTTCGCTATATCCTAATTTGTATTGCCATAATGCAGATGCTTGTTTACCATTAAATAATTTCCACCCTAATGATTTTGCAACATTAAATAATGTATCTTTTGTGTGACCTAATTTTGGATGTTCAATAGGATGATATGTTTTTGATAATGCATCAGCATATGAATACAAAATATCAAAATGATGTCCAATCATATTAACAAACAATTCATATTGATCATTGTTTGAATCTAATCTAATATGTTCCGGAACTGTATTTAATAATCTATCTTCATTTAGTTCATCATATAATGACGCCGATGCTAATGTACCATTATACCATAAAGTTGCAATACTTGATGTTGTATGATGATTAACATATTCGCCGCCACCATAACTACTAGATATAAATTTTGGATATGGTTGGATTTGATAAACATCTGCTGCTAACAATCCTCCTTCTAGTCTGGTAGGATTTCCACTATTATGTTCGTCATCATAAATTTGCTGATGAGTGAATAAACTTGATGTAGGTTCATTATATAACCATTTTTCAAATCCATCAAATGAACCAATGATAGCAGATTTACGAGCTATAGCCGATTCGCGATCGATGTCCAATTGTGGCGTTCTTGTTGTTGCTAATCCTAAAAATGCAGCTTGTGTATCATAATGTTCTATTTGTTGCATTTTATATTTGAAATTAGCTAATCTTTCAGCGGCAGACGAATAATGTACAAAGTTTTGGAATCCAGAATAATCAACACCTATAGGACTATTTGGAATCGAACCACTCAATATTGTCTGAATAATTTGTTCAGACGTTGAAGTCGATGAACCTAATATCTGAGTATAATTCTGAAAATCGGTTTCTGTAATTGTATTGTATTCTGATTCTGCATCAAAGTTTGGACTTCGAAGATATATTTTTGTATCTTCTGGTGTTATGGAAATGATGAAACTTTTGATAAATGGATCTGCTAGTTCCTTTTCTAACCAAATTGGAGTGCCTTCTCCTACTTCTACATCTAAAGGCTTTAATAATTTTATTGCAATATTATCAGGCTTGTTCCATGTACTAATATTAATAATGGTTGCTATACGACCATTACCACAATTAAGTACCATGTTTCCATCATTTAATGCAACTCTAAAATTTGGATTAGCAAATAATGAAATACGTATAGATGTTAAAAACTGAGCATAGTAAATTGATTTTGGATCTGCTTGAACTATCAACTCACGCCTATCCGGTGATATTTCTGATATCCGAAGACCGGGAGATTCTACATTACCTGTTTGATTTATAGACTGATGTATATTAAATACAGCTAAATAATTTCCAGATTTAACATTTAATTGACTAACAAATGATTTTGTATTAATACCGAATTTACCTGTTACAGGGTCTAATCCAGCTTCTAATCGATATGCACTATCGATATGAGCCCCATCTGTTGAATATAAATGTCCTTCGATATTATGAAGATCTGTTCCAGCTGTAAATAAACTTTGATGATCTAATGCTAATGTACCTAACTTTTGTGCAGCATTTAATTCATCTGTCCACTTATTAGGTTGGACGGATATATTTGATAAAATATCTTCTTTATTTATAAATCTATCTAATGACATATCGTTTTATATTTAATCAATCCTCTTTAAGATAAATATTAGAATAGACCATTTTAGGCCGGTCCACCTAGGAATTCAATTATATCTTCTGAACCAACATTCGGATTCGTACTTTCCCATGCAAAGTTCCACCCTAAAGTAAATGTATTTAAGTTATTCCAATATTCAGGCTGTGATACAGAATTTACAAGAGGTCCCGATACTATATTATACTGAACTGAATAATACCTGTCTTGCGAATAATCTATGGCATAATATCCTTGTAATACTCCTATACCATAATATATTGTTTGTATTTGTTGTACAGACTGATAATATTTTTGCATCATTTCTGCATATGCTACACTATTACTTCCTTCCATTATATTTTGAACAAAATACTGATCTGTTGCAGTTCCTAGATTCCATTCTGGAATATATTTTCGTATTGCCGTAATTGATTTATTTGACCATATTATATCATACCCTAAATCTTGCATAGCACTCCTATACACAGATATGTATTGATATGCTAGAAGAGTGAATGCTCTTGTTGTATGATATAATATATCTGATGTATTTGGAAGTTGCTGAATATTGGCTACCCATTGGTCATACTCTGCTTTCAAATCTGTATAATTATGTTCGTTCGTGCCTTGCCCACTACCATCGAATAGATCTTGAACTTGACTTGTATAACGATGTTTCTCTTTGTCATCACCATGTGCAATACATTCATTAACTCTTACAAGTATTTCTTCTAAAACGCCTTTATCACTAAACTGTACATCTCTTTCGGTTGTTGCAACATCTAATATTGTTTCAATGGCCATATCTAAATTTGATGGAGGCGCCTCTATTGTTGATGGTGTTCCGTACTTATCTGGGCGTTCTGACATTCGACCCCATTTTTGTCCGGACTTATAAGTTTCTCCTGACGGATATTGTGAAATTGCTCGTTGCAATCTTTCATCATCACTTAGCATTTCAATAAGCGAAGATGGTTCTCTTCCGGCAGCTGCTAAGTTTTGCCATACATCATGATTAAATAGAGTAAATGGCACTTCCGGTCCTAACCAATATGAAGATTCTTGATTCATATGGGCTGCTAACTGCCTATCAATTTCTTGCATCTGTCCTATATTCAAATTTCGAGCTGTTTGGAAAACATTTGTATCAGATATATAAACATTACCTGAATCTAACGCTGCAAATCTAAATTTATCGGATGCAGGTATTCCAACACCCGCCGGACCACAATAGAACATTGTGATAAGATCATCTTTAAATTCACTCATTTGATCTTGGATACCATCTGTGTCTATAAAAGTATTATTATTTATTTCACTTAAATCACTTTCAATATCTTGTTTAAGAGTTCTTAAATCTGCCTTTACTTGCGAGTAAAGAGCATTCAAATTATATTGATCTTGAAGCTGATCTCCTAACACTTCTACATTTTCAAATGCCTCTGCAGCTAATTGTTGTGTTGATCCTGCTGAATAATATTTAACTGACCCTGCAGGCTCATATGGTTGCATATATTCTATATCAAATGGTTTTCCGTTATTTGAATTATTTAGGTATTCATTATACTCATTCATGTCCAAAACATTTGCACCAGCAATATGAGGAAAATCATTCCATCCAGGAATAGGACCATCATTTGTAAATGTTTGGCCATCTTCTTTATAAACACGTTCAAAATTATGTAATGCTCCTGCCTTATATAAATTTATTATTGCTGAAGATCTTCTGTCCGGTATAACTGCTCCAATATCATTTAACAGATTATATTTTGCTAATACATTTGCATCATCAACAAATTTCCAATAACCAAGTATCATCATTCGTAAATCACCGACATTTGTTCCGGTTGGATTTCCAAAGTTTGCGTTAACAGATCCATCAGAATTTGTTTCATTACTATCAAAATATATATCTAATGTAATTGGCTTGCCTTCAAACTTTTCACGTAATGCCTCTTTTTCAGTTTGGGTTGAATATACTAACTGATTATATGGTGTACCTAGATCATTAACAGCATTTGTATCATAATAATCCCATGGATCTCTAACAAAAGGAGATACAGGTTTATATCCAGAATCGAATCTAATTTGTAGTCCCCATTCAGATGATAGCTTAGTCGCTTTTCCATTGTTTGGACCAAATGCCGGCGTTAATCCATATCGTTCAAAATCTGCATCTGATGCTAATCGTACATCATCATATGTTAATTTTCTTTGAACCAACATTACTTCTAATGTTTTGAACTCACAGATTTGTTTTGCTGTACCATTTTCTATATAAAATGCTATTGCAAATTCTCCAGAATCATTTTCTAAATATAATTGATGGGGGTCATTTGTATTAAAATCTGTAGTTGTTATAAAAACTCCATCTTCTGGCACACCTTCTGGTTCTTCTAATGGCTCTTCTTCCTCAACAAAAAATTCAAATTGTGGCTGAACTAACTCAATATATTCTTTATCATCTGCTGGTGCAGATTGTATACCTGATGCATCTACTAATGGTTCTAATGATACCAATTGATTCTGTTTAACACGTTCGTTATCAGTTACTGTTGTAATATCAACCTGATATCCAGTTGGAGTTGATACTGTTTCGGGTGGTGTTTGTGGTGGCACATTTTCTACAACCGGTGGTTCGTATAACAATTCATTATTTTGATATGCTGCAATATCTGGATATAATTGTTGCATCATTTGAACTAACAAATGACGTACGGAATTATCATATTCTGGATTATTTTCTTCTGACATATTACTTCACCACTTTGAAATAGAAGTCATCAAATGTTTGCGTATCATAAGTTCTTCTACATGTTAACTTTATTTTATAATATCTTTCTGGCATAAATGAATCCATTCTTAAATCAAAGAAACTACCATCAGTAAGATTTGTACTTATCTTTGTTTTCGAATTGCCAAATATTTTTTCATCTTTTATAATAACATCATCTGTTACTGAATCTAAAATTTCATATGAACTTGATACTGGAAGTTGATCTTTTGTTATATAGAAAGATGATGTTGCATATGATTTAGTTGGAAATTCTGGACGAACTCCTACAAAAAATCTTGCTATTTCAGATGTTCTATATTCTGCCTTTATATTTTTGAAATATGGTACATATGTGTTACTAGTTATAACATTGTCCGTATCTGTTACTAAACTATCATCCCAACATATTTCTAATCTTGGCACAAATATTGTATGTGATTCTCTTCCAAAGAATTTTAATGAACCTAATACTTCTCCTGATATTTCATCTGTATATGGCCTTTTAATTATAAAACCATTATTTGTAATACCACCTGCTGTCCATTTTTTAATTATATCAGTTACATCTATTCTTAAATCTGGCGACTCATTTTGAAATGATTGACTAGCTTCGAACCCAGAACCAGTTATCCATGTTCCTCCTCCATCCGTCTCTGATGTTCCAGCCGATGTTCCTTGACTAGCTGCTGATCCAGTTGTCCATGGAACTCCGGTTTCTGCTTTAGCATCACCAGATCTATATAACCATGATGAGCCAATTCTGGCCTCTGGTTCATCTCCGAACGTCCCATTTCCATTATCCCATGATTCAGAAATTGGATATGCTTCGATTGTATATGAATGTAATAAATCTGCCGCCGATGTTGCTCTTAAATTTAAGAATGCTGAAGCCGATGTTGGATTTTGATTTGTCAATGAAGGTATTTCTCCATTACTAATTGAATCAGCTAACGAAGTTATTTCAGAACCAAAATCAATAAGAATTCTAGAATTATATGTCTTGTCTTGAATGCCTAGACTAATACCATTTTCAAAAGCACGAGAACCAGATGCTATTTTTGTCAATTCTAATACTGTATCAATACCAGTATTTCTTTCTGTATGCTTTTCGTATAATGTTGTATCTCTTTCTGCGTAATATATTCTAATCATATCTCATCTCCTATGGCTTAATTATTCTACCTTTGATATCCAAATCTGGATATTTTACTTCAAATATCATTGGATCTAGTGATGGATAAATAATATTATTTTTTGTAGCTGTTGCAATATCATAAACCACCTTAGAATAACTTCCGTCAAATAAATTACCAATGTCTAATTTAGCAACACTTTGTACGCCGGTTATTTGATCTAATTCAGAAACAATTGATGATAAATTAATACTTCCATTAATTTGCATTCTATCAGTATTAAATAATACTTTCAATCTATCGATACATCTAATGACTACTTCATTTGAATTAAAATCTGGTTTAGGTATAATTTCAAAATTAATACCAATATTCACAACATGACCTGCTTTTATATTGATAGCATCAGTTAACATTCTGAATTGTCCTAAATATGTTCTAAGATTTTCTTTTAGTGCTTGATTGAGTTCAATTAATTTACCACTATTGTCATATCCTAACACGTATAAATTTAATGCTAATGGATTTTCTATAGTATCACGAGGATATAATTGGTCCATGGTATCTTGTTGGGTATCTTGTATAATATATGCTTTAGCAACAGTGCCAAATCTTGCTGGCATTGCATAACAACGAGCTATATAATCTTCTCTAGTTATTGCTCTATTTTGTGCTGCAAAATTAGCTATAGCATTTTGTCTAATTGCCTCAATACTTTCTTCGTTATTTCCTCCTTGTGCTGGTTCTGAATTATTAACAGCTAATGTTGCTTTAGTATCTGTTAAATCTATTGTAGGATTATCATTTAAGTATGTTATATTTCCTGGCTTAGTTAATGTATTTACTGGAGCATTTTCTGTTATACTTCCTCCTACAGTATATCTAACTGTCAATGATTCATTATTTGGTGCTAATCCATATGTACTTGTTGCTAAAAAGTTTGAAGGATCAATTGCAGATGTAGTTGTTCTACGTAAATATTCTAACCCAGCTCCAACATTTTTTGGATTTGGAATTATTTCTTCGTCAGCATCAGATGATACCCCCGCTCCAAATTGTAATTCTGTTCGAAGGTCTCCTCTTACTCTTGCCACAAATCGTCTAGGTGTTCTTCTTAACTTTAATATATAAGGCACTGTCGATCTAAATTGTGATAATTCTGGATCATTAAATGGAATATTAGCTATATCTTCGAATATCGTATCTTGTGCTAAATAATTAACTTCTTTCCAAGAAAATCCAGTACTACTTTCAACAGATAATATTTCCAATACATTGTGTTCTGGTAATAAAATTTTATCATATTGTTTAGGGTCTCCAAATGTAAATTCTCTTTCAACAACTTCTCCTGATGTTGCTGAAACTCGTTTTTTAAGAGTAAATCTAGTAGGCTCTCCTGATGCATTTAGTTCATATACAGATATTTCTGGATTGTCGTTAAAATCTATATTTTCTGCAGTACGAAATGTTATGTTCTGATTATCATCTGACACAGTCATTCCACTTTGAATTGACAATGCATATCGATAATCTGGTGCAATATCAGCTCCGGAACCAATTGCCGGCACTAACTGATATACATCTAATTTTACTTGTGCAGGCGTTCCTACTTTTGGCTTATAACCAAATAATTGAGATAATGCTATTATATTATTATGTTCTTGAGCGCTTGTTAATAATGATTCTCTAAAATTTTGATCTGAATAATATGATAATACATCGCCAACATATGATGCCATTTCTATAAACATCATGCCCGGAGATGATTCATTAAAATCTTGATAAGTTCCAGGAAAATATTGTTTAGCAAATGTTATTAGATTTTGTCTAAACTGAGAAAAATCTTTATCTAAATATCTTACATCTTTTTTTATTAGTTCTGCCATTATTTATCTCCTTAATACCCTCCGGCTGCAAATCCGCCGCCAAATGTTCCTACTTCTTGTAGACCAACTACGGAAGGATCTGTTTCTGTTTCTGTAATTACTTGAATATTTTCTTCATTAGCCAATATAACAATTACACGATTTGCTCCATTTTCAGTTACTGAAAAATTAATTCGGATGGAAAATGAATATTGATCTACATTACGTAATATATCAATACCACTTAAAATAATATAAGGCAACCATCTTTCAATTGCTTCTGTTATAGTTTCGTTTATAAAATCTTCTAAATTTGAAGTATTTGGTTGAAATACTGCTTCTCTTATACGAGTTCCAAATGCTGGCTGCATATATCTTTCACCTTTATTTGTTCCAAGTAAGTTTTTTAGATTTGATATTGCTTGTTCTTCTGTACTATAAGACATAGCAAATACAGATGCTCCATTTCCGCCGCTAGCTGCATAATCCTGACTAATTGCTTGCCCTATTCCAGTTATCGTATTTAAGTTTGGATTAGATGCATGTGCAGATTTATTCATTGGCAACAACACTCCAATACCTTGTTGTTGTCCTGATGGATATGGTGCTATTTGATATATCTTTCTAGACATTATACTACTTTCTTACCTTTTGCTTTATCTTTTTCTCTCATTGCTGCCATTACTCCAGAATAATCTTTTGTCATTGCTTTGACAGCTGTTGCAACACCTTGATCTGACATATTAACTGCTTCTCCATTTATACCAGTTGTTGTTATTGGTAATGAAGGTCTAGCTGATGCTCTTTCTGTTCCAAATGATTGAGCCATATCTGATTTGAAATTCATTGTGCTCCAATCCATTTGTTCCTGTGACATAGGATTAGTCGCTGTCTCATTAAGAAGATCATTTAACATAGAATTTTTTGTATATTGTTTTTTCTTTTTAGCTACTGGTTTATTCGGCATTGGATCTTCTGCAATCTCCGATAAATTCATACTAGTAGTAACATTGTTTATAGAATTAGATTCGTTAAGAGCTTGTTTAATAGCCGAACTAACTTCTTCTCTAATTATTTTACGTAATAACTTCACAAAACCGTTTGTTTTCATAGAAAATTCCCTTTTTAATAAATATCTAATAACATCAAATTAGGCAACTGCTACCCATGGAAATGGTACTGGTGCTCCCATAGATGCTGCATTGGGGCCTGTAAATATACCACTTACTGATAATAAATGAGTTGTAAATGCTCCTACTAATCCAGAAGCTACTCCGGCAGCTGTTTGTGCTTGCATTGCAGAATAAATTAATGGTATAGGAGGCGCGCCAGGAAATGTAACAACATTTGTTCCAGATATCCATGTTGGTGGCGGTACTGGTGTAAATGTTTTGCCTGTCCAATAAGTGACTACAGATAAAGCAGCTGGTGACCATATTCCGGGATTTGATTTAGTTTTGCCTAACGCTCTTCCCATCTTAAATGATGCTTTAAACCCATTTTCAATAATAGCTGCAGAACCACCATTTGGCATTGCACCTGGTACTAGTACCGGCATTGCAGTTTTTACTGCTTGATTATATAATTGTCCAATCTTTTTAGCAGTTGCATCTTCATCTTTTGCTTTCTTAGCAGTTAAATATGAAGTTAATTGAGATTGAAATACTGGCCAAATTGCTGCCATATTATCCTTTCATTTTTTGTATAGTGTTTTTCAACTTAGTAATAGCATCACGTATTGATTTTGTTTTAGTTGCACCTGTAGTTGCTTTTGCTTTTGAAGAAACAAAAGAACCAGCATTAGTAGGCGGGCCTGATGGTCCAACGCCTGTAGGATGTATTGATGTGGCATTTGCTTGAGCTACCTTTCCTAATTCTTTATGTAATTTTTCTAGTTCTGTATTTTGTTTTATAACTTCTTCCATAAAATCTAACATGGTAGTAAAAAATTCATCCATATCACTATTCCAAGCCTTAGTTACAATCTTAACATCTTTTTTACCTATTAAGATTATATCATCTTTGTTTGCATTTAATATAATACGATCTGATGATGCTATAATTTGTGGCTTAAGATATACAGATAATTTTTTTACATCTTTTCCAATTTTTTTAGATGCTTTAGCTAACTTCATATCAATCTTATGATCTGAAGACATAATAAAAATTGATTCTGTATCATCTGGATTTTCTAAACCATATGTAGGTGTAGAAAATGATTTAGCTAATTTTCCTATACCAATCTTAGCTATTGCAGCCGGACCTGATTGTTTTTTATGTCCATTTGCAATAATAGTTATAGGAGAGTTTTGAGCTCCTTTATAGAAAGGCTGTTTAGCATATGCCATTGTATTACCTAACATTGAAGAACCTAATCTAATAGATGAACGATTACGGCCTTCAATTATAATATCACCTTCATATGGCTGAAGTTTAAGTACATCTTTCTTTTCTTTAAAATTTTCTCCAGGCTTATATCGAAATTTACTCATCGCAGCTCCACCAACTGATGCAGCCAATCCTAATCCTCCTCCACCAGCTTTATCCACATCCATTGAACCAGGCATTGGATTAAGATGATTGTTACCATGAATACTAATAGGACCTAAATAGAAATATGTAGTAGACATTGTACCAGGATTAGTCATACTAGAAGGTCCTTTTATACAAGCAATATGTTCTCCTATTAACGGAACTTGTTGAAAATTAAACATTGGATATGCAAATCGTTCAATACGCGGAGAACCTCCGGTATTTTTAGATGCCAATCTTATTTTAACAGCACCTAAATTTAAAGGCATACCAAGCTTACTTCTCGATGGCTTAAATGCTTTGTCTATCCCTACTACTTCCGCTGTTACTATCGACATTTGGTGTCTCCTCTATTTGATCGGTTTGTATTTTTTCTATTTCAGATTCTGCTTCTTCAATAAGTCTAGAACGTTCTTCTTCAGTTAGTCCAAATTCATTGCCATCATCATCTTTACTAGTTGCTGAAACTAGTCTTTGTACAACTGCTGCTAATTTAACTAATGCATCATCATTTTTAACAGAAACTTCTAGGTAATCTTTTATTAAAGGAACTATTACAGTAGCATCACCGGTATTTTTTATTAACGGCTGTAATTCTTTTATTAAGCTATCAATTTGTCTTCCTTTCTTTTTTGAATTATGATAAATATCACGCATCAAATCAGAAAAGTTTGTTCCATTAAATAATTCGTATTCGTTGCTCATATATAAGTCCTTTATTATAAATATAAGGACTGAAAGATTATACTCGGCCTATAATATGACCACTTTTATTATAGATGGACCACATTTTAGCATAATCTCTTTTCATCACATTTATCACTTTAGTAATATTCTGTGTTTTAAGTCCGGTTCTTTCTCTTATAAGAATGTAAAGAGCTTTTTTATTAAAGTTTTCTATATTATCACGCATTCTAAACAATTCAACAATAGTATCTGCTACTATAATATCACGTTTATTTGTAAATACTTTATTTAGATTATCATCATACCAATCACACCATTGATTAGTAAAATCTCGTAATGCTTCTTGATGATCTGATAATGCTAATTCTCCTGTTAAATTTCTTGAATCGTCAACCACATTTAATTCTGCACGTTGTTTCATTTTAGCATAATTAGCATTATTTTGTATGATTAAATAATTTTTTGCTACAATTGAAAAATAAGAAAATGCCTTACCTTTACCTTCTTTAAATTTTCCAATCTTCTCAGTTAAGAATGCAACTACTTCAGCTTTTACATCTTCATATGGAACATCAAAATAACTAAATCGAAATGTATGATAAATATTCTCAACTAATTTATTGAATGGATAATTAATATGATCTTTAAATACTCTATTTCTTTTAGACCAGCTAGGCTCAAAGTTGTATGCAATAATAGCTTTATCTGTTATGTATGTAAAGTATTGTTTTTTGCTAGGCTTTCTTCCTCTCTTCTTTCTTGGACCATTTTCGTCCAAATATTCCATCTCATCTTTATGCCATTTGTAAAATTTATCTACAGGAGATTCTCCTTCGTTATATTCAATTTGTATTTCTTTTTGTTCTGACATTAAAACCCTCTATTTAAGTCGTCATAAATATCTTTGAGCTCTTTAAATGCAAAACCTGTTTCATCATCAGATTGAAAAGATCCTAACCTATCAATTTGTTTTAGTTTAGAATTTGATTCACCTATTTGAGTTTTTAACTTTTGAAAAAAAGTATAATACTCTGTATTTGAATTTTCTAATTCATCAATATATTCGGCTTGAGCTTCTTGTTTACGTAACTGATTAATATTTACGGCAAATGATGCCGTTAGTAAAACTGATAAAATTATTATTGTTGTAATCATTATTTATCTCCAAATAAATCTTTAAACATTTCCTGTGCATTAACATTAGGATTTGATAATCCTTTTTTAGGATATTGTTTTTTAATCGGTGCCGATTGCACAGGCTTTCCTTTATACCACATTTCAAATTCAATCCTAGCTGCCATTGCATCAGCTTGGTGCATTACATATCCTAAATTAGTTTTCAATTTAGAATCAGCTGTTCTTGACATAAAATAAGGCTTATTTGATTCGTCATATAACCCATCTGTTAATTTAATTCCTAACATTTCGTTCCAAGTGATGCTAATATTATAATGTTGTAATAACCAAATAGATAGGTCATTTACGAGGCTAAAAGGGTTGTTAGGATTAATCTTATACATCTTTCCTTGATTCTTTCTATGC
>Ga0209232_1000694_pt1 | contig 19818 bp, 21 predicted proteins | sample ETNvirenome_2_60_FD_184066 | JGI IMG/M metagenome (GOLD analysis project Ga0209232, IMG submission 184066) | Marine viral communities from the Pacific Ocean - ETNP_2_60 (SPAdes) (version 2) | ecosystem: Environmental > Aquatic > Marine > Oceanic | place: Pacific Ocean | collected 2013-06-22
CCCCTCCCGCAAGCGGGAGGGGAGAAGAAAGATCAGTGCTGGTCACACCAATTCCCCCAGCTTCGCCAGCGCCAGTTCCTGCAACCGCGCCTCATCCTCGGCGCCGTCGAACACCCCGGCGACAAACGCCTGCAGCATCAGCTTCTTCGCTTCACCCGGTGGAATTCCGCGCGATTGCAGGTAATAAAGCGCCATCGGATCGAGTTCGCCGATCGCGCAGCCATGCGCGCATTTCACATCGTCGGCGTAAATCTCCAGCTCGGGTTTGGCGTTGGCGGTTGCGCTGCGGCCCAGCAGCATCGCCTTCACATCTTGCGCGCTGTCGGTCTGCTGCGCATCCCGCGCGACCGCGACCTTGCCCAGATAGGTGCCAGTCGCGGTGCCGCCGAGCACTGATCGCACCACCTGCCGCGACGTCGCGCCGGGTTCGGCATGGGTGATCGTGGTGACGATCTCCAAATTCTGTTCACCGCCGCCGATCTGCGCCGCGCCAAGGTGGAAGTCGGCGCCTTCGTGCAGCGTCACCGCCAGTTCGATGCGACCGTAAGCGCCACCGATATTCAACACGTGCAGCGACGCCACCGCGCCCTTGCCAAGCACCAGCTCGACCTGCCGAATCTCGCCCGCATCCTGCACGATCGCGCGCGCAAACTTGCCGCCCGCGGGCACGATGATGCTTTCGGGCGCGGGCAGCGGCCACGCCGCGGTGACCGCGTCGATGTCGCTATAGCGCCATGCTTCGTCACGGCGCGAAGGGAGGGTGGCGATGGTCAAGCCGAGATCTCCCACGCTTCGTCACCCCGGACTTGATCCGGGGTCCACGCGGTCATGGATGCCGGATCAAGTCCGGCATGACGAAAGAAGAAAAGATGTGCGCTCGTCACGCCGCAATCTCCGCATAACCATGCGCTTCCAGCTCGCGTGCCAGTTCGGGTCCGCCCGACTTCACGATGCGGCCCGCCGCTAGCACATGCACAAAATCGGGCTGCACATAATCGAGCAGGCGCTGGTAGTGGGTGATCAGCAGCACCGCCTTGTCAGGATGCCGCATGATCGCATTGATCCCGTCGCCGACGGTGCGCAGCGCGTCGATGTCGAGACCGCTGTCGGTCTCGTCGAGGATCGCGAGCTTGGGATCGATGATCCCCATCTGCACCATCTCGTTGCGTTTCTTCTCGCCGCCCGAAAAGCCGACGTTCACCGGGCGTTTGAGCATGTCCATGTCCATCCGCAGCAGCGCGGCTTTCTCGCGCGCGACCTTCAGGAACTCGCCGCCCGACCGCGGCTCTTCGCCGCGCGCCCGGCGCTGCGCGTTGAGCGCCTCGCGCAGGAACTGGACGTTCGACACGCCGGGAATCTCGACCGGATATTGGAAGCCCAGGAACAGCCCCGCCGCGGCGCGCTCGTGCGGCTCCATCTCGAGCAGGTCGGCGCCGTCGAAACTCACCGACCCATCGGTGACCGCATAACCCGGCCGTCCGCCAAGCACATAGGACAGCGTCGATTTGCCCGCGCCGTTCGGCCCCATGATGGCATGGATTTCGCCCGCATTGATGGTCAGCGACAGGCCTTTCAGGATCGGCTTGTCGGCAACGGTGGCGTGCAGGTTTTCGATTCTCAGCATGTCAGACTTTCAGGCAGAATGGAGCCGCGCGGCGCGCGCCAAGGCGCGCACCGGATTTGGGGCAGGTGATGGGAGAAAGCCCGCGAAGGGCGAGGGGCGTGCGGCGCCTATTCGGCGGCGAAGATTTCCGCCAGTTCCGAATTGGCGACTTCTTCGACGCTGATCACGCTGGTGTTCTGCAGATGCTGCAACCGCCGGATCAGCATGTTCACCGCATGATGCGGGATCATGATCACCTCGTCGCGATCGCGTTCCGATTTCCGCTGCTGCCGGATGACCACGCCCTGATGCGTCGGATAAGCGGTCACCGCCTGCACCGGATGCACGACCAGGTCGGCGTCCGACCAGTTGAATTCCATACCGCGTGCCATGGCCCCGTCTCCAGATCGAATCGGACAGGGGGCGAGCATATGACAAAGCCGTGACGTCCCATGTCCCCGGATGCGGACTGGCGGAAATTATAGTTAATCCGGCGTGGTTTGTGGCGGCGTCGCCTCCGAAGCAGACTGCAATTGTCTCAATTTGGGTCATTCGCGCCCACGCTTGCGGGTGCAGGCGGCCCCTCGGAAACGGCGTCTCGGCCACCGAGGTGCGGCGGGTCTCAATTTTGAGCATTTGGGGGACCATTTTTGGACGAGCGCGTTGCTAGTCGAAATAGCCCGACTGCAAACAATGGCGGGCCATAGACTATCAAAAAAGCACCAAGATGGAATGTGCCGTCAACCATCAGGGTCCACGGAATGCCCGCACCCAGAGCAGACATCAGCCAAAGGTTGAAAAGCCAATACCCAAGCAGGAGCAGGATAGCGAAAGCCAGAATATAGCGCCACCAACTCACCCCACGCTCCCCTCAAGGCTGATCCCCAGCAACTTCTGCGCCTCGACCGCAAACTCCATCGGCAGCTGCTGCAGCACTTCCTTGGCAAAGCCGTTGACGATCAGCGCCACCGCTTCCTCCGCGTTCAGCCCGCGCTGCAGCGCATAGAAGAGTTGGTCGTCGCTGATCTTGCTTGTCGTTGCTTCATGCTCGACGGTCGCGGTCGGGTTGCGGACTTCGATATACGGCACGGTGTGCGCGCCGCTCAGCGATCCCAGCAACAGGCTGTCGCACTGGGTGAAGTTGCGCACCCCCTCGGCATTCGGCGCGACGCGGACGATGCCGCGATAGGTGTTGTTCGACTTGCCCGCGCTGATCCCCTTCGACACGATGGTCGACCGCGTGCGCTTGCCATTGTGGATCATCTTGGTGCCGGTGTCGGCCTGCTGGTAATTGTTCGTCACCGCGACCGAATAAAATTCGCCGACGCTGTCGTCGCCGTTCAGCACGCAGCTCGGATATTTCCAGGTGATCGCAGAGCCGGTTTCGACCTGCGTCCACGACACCTTGCTGCGCTTGCCCTGGCACAGCGCGCGCTTGGTGACGAAATTATAGATGCCGCCCAGCCCCTCGGCGTTGCCGGGATACCAGTTCTGCACCGTCGAATATTTGATCTCGGCATCGTCGAGCGTCACCAGCTCGACCACCGCGGCGTGGAGCTGGTTCTCGTCGCGCATCGGCGCGGTGCAGCCTTCGAGGTAGGAGACATAGGCGCCCTTGTCGGCGATGATCAACGTCCGCTCGAACTGCCCCGTATTTTCGGCATTAATGCGGAAATAGGTGCTGAGCTCCATTGGGCAGCGCACGCCCTCGGGGACGTAAACGAATGTCCCGTCGGAGAAGACCGCGCAATTGAGCGTCGCGAAATAATTGTCGTGCATCGGCACGACCTTGCCGAGCCACTTTTTCACCAGCTCGGGATATTCGCGGATCGCTTCCGAAATCGACAGGAAGATAACGCCGGCGCGCTTCAATTCCTCGCGGAAGGTCGTCGCGACGCTGACGCTGTCGAACACCGCATCGACCGCGACCTTGCGCGCGCCCTCGACCCCCGCAAGCACTTTCTGCTCCTCGATCGGGATGCCGAGCTTTTTATACACTTCCAGGATTTCGGGATCGACCTCGTCGAGGCTGCCGAGCTTGGGTTTCGGCTTCGGCGCCGCGTAATAATAGGCGTCCTGATAGTCGATCGGCGGCACGTTGAGCTTCGCCCAGTCGGGGGTCTCCATCGTCAACCAATGACGAAACGCCTTCAGCCGCCAGTCGAGCATCCATTCGGGCTCATTCTTCTTCGCCGAAATGAAGCGGACCGTATCCTCGGTCAGCCCCTTGGGCGCGAAGTCGGTCTCGATGGTCGAGGACCAGCCATGCTCATAATCGGCGACTTTCGCCGCGGCATCATGCGCGGCTTGGTCCTTGATGCGGGTGTCGGTGTTGTCGGTCATTGCAAAATTCCGTTCGCCTCGAGCGAAGTCGAGAGGCCCTTCGGTCGTGCACTGTCGAGGGGTGTCTCGACTTCGCTCGACACGAACGGGTTTGATTTGGTTGGCGCGACGGTGAGGCTCGCCAGACTGATCTGTGCCAGCGCCCCACGCACCGCGCCGTTCACGACGCCCCAATGCGGCTGCACCTTGCAGCTGCCCTCGAGCGAGCAATCATGCCGCCCCTCGGCGACGCACGCGGTCAACGCGATCGGGCCTTCGACCGCCTCGATAATATCGGCGACGCTGATCGCCGCCGCCGGCCGGGCGAGGCGCACCCCGCCGCCGCTGCCGCGCGAGGCGACGAGCAGCCCGGCGCGCGCCAGGCCGCTCACCAGCTTTTGCGCGGTCGGTCCCGGAATCCCCGTCTGTTCGGCGAGCATTGCGGCGTGCAGCGGCACCGACCCGCATTGGCGGGCGGCGGCACTCATCAGCACCACGGCATAATCGGCAAGGTTGGACAGGCGCATAAAATTGCGAACGATTCTTAACTGGAGTAAATCACTCCACTTATATAGCCACGCGGTCTGCGCGGCGCAAGCAAGCCCGTTTGGGTGCACTGATAGAAAAGCTGCGCCAAAAAAAAAGGCACCCATCTGGCCGAGGCCAAATGAGTGCCGAGATGAAGGTCTCAGTCCTCGTCAGAGGATGAGCTCTTCTGGGTCGCAAGGCTGGATTATGCCCGCGCGATGATTCGTGATTGGACAGAAACGCCAAAAGCGCCGCGGTTCGTATTTAGAGGGTTAATGGGGGTTGAGGCAGCATCTTCTCTATGACCAATGGCGGGATGTGGGCGCCTTAGGTTTCCGACACCATCGGGCTGACCTTGCCGGCCAGCTGCTTGCGCCCTTTGGTCGTTGCCTCGGTATAGCTGGTCGGTTTGCCCAACTGCCCCGGCGTCGCCCCGGCAAAGCGTTTGATCTCGCGGATCAAATGCGACTGATCGTAAAAGGCATCACCCAATTGCGCCGAATCGAGCCCTTCGCCGCGCGCCAGCGCCGACGCGGCGCGCACCGCGCGATATTTGCGCGCCAGCATCCGCGGCGACAGCCCGTAATAATGTTTCGTCATCCGCTCGACCGAGCGGATCGACATGCCGGTGGCGTCGACCAGGTCGGACACTTGCGGCGAGGGGGACGCGGTCAGCCATTGGTCGACGGTGCGGATGAACCAAAGCGGCGCGGCCTCGCCGCGCGTTAGCACCTCGCGCGCGAAATTGTTACCGATGACCAGCCGGGCCTCGACGTCGGGGGCGTTTTCCAGCGCCGTCGCCACCTCTTCGATCCATGGTCCGAACAGATCGACCGCATTGATCGCCCGGTCGGTCAGCTTTTCGGCGTCGTCGCCCATCAGCGCCGCCCATCCCGCGGGCAGCATGCCGAACCCGAACAATTGCGCCGGACAATTGCTGATCGCGCGCACCCGTCCGCTCGTCGGGCCGATGATGATCGCGCGCGACACGGTGGTGCGATGGCCATCGGCAAAGACATATTCGCCGTCGGCATTGGTGACAAAGCGGAACTGCGGCCGGTCGGCGCGCTCATATTCGTCGAATTTCGGCATGTTGAGCCGCGCGAAATAAAAGCTCGACACCATGTCCGCCAGATCGGGATCGGGAGGGAAATAGTGCAATTCGAACGGCGCGCTGCCGTCCACGCTGTCACGTGACGATGATGCTTCAGACATGAGACCCAGCCCCGACAGCCTTTCCCCGGCTGCCTTGTTATCTGGAACAAATCATTTGCGTTTCTTCCCTGCGCGTCAAGCGCGAAGTTTGTTCTTTTATTAGCTTTTCTGGCTTGCGATCCACGCATCGACGCGGCGTTCGAGGATGTCGAGCGGTACCGGACCCGATTTCAGGACGACGTCGTGAAAGGCGCGATAGTCGAATTTGGCGCCCATCGCCGCCTGCGCCCGGCCGCGCAATTCCATGATCTTGAGCTTCCCGATCAGATAGGCGGTCGCCTGCCCCGGATAGACGATATAGCGTTCGATCGCCTTTTCGATGTCGCCATCGGGGTTGGGGGTGTTGTCTTTCAGATATTTGATCGCCTGTTCGCGGCTCCAGCGCTTGTCGTGGATGCCGGTGTCGACGACCAGTCGGCACGCCCGCCACAGCTCCATGCCCAGCCGCCCGAAATCGCTGTAGGGATCGGTGTAAAAGCCCATGTCCATGGCCAGTTCCTCGGTGTAGAGGCCCCAGCCTTCGGTGTAAGCGGTGAAGCCGCCAAAGCGGCGGAAGGGCGGCAGGCCGGTGAGCTCGGTCTGCACCGCGCGCTGGAGGTGATGCCCCGGAACGCCCTCATGATAGGCGAGCGCCTCCAGCTCGGTCTTGGGCATGTCGCGCAGGTCATAGAGGTTCACATAATAGGTGCCGGGCCGCGACCCGTCGGGCGAGGGCGATTGGTAAAAGGCCTTGCCCGCCGATTTCTCGCGGAACGCCTCGACCGCCTTCACCTGCAACGCGGCTTTGGGCAGGGTGTTGAAAAAGGCCGGCAGCCGCGCTTCCATCGCCTTGGTCCGGGTATCGACTTCGGCCAGATAGGCCTCGCGCGTCGTGTGATAATATTGCGGGCTGGTGCGCAGATGCTCGAAAAACTGTTGCAGCGTCCCCTTGAAGCCGACCTTGGCCATGATCGTCTTCATCTCGCCGTGAATGCGCGCGACTTCGGACAGGCCCAGGTCGTGGATCTGCGTCGCGGTCATGTCGGTCGTCGTGTAATTGGCGAGCAGCGCCTCATAATAGGCCTTGCCGCCCGGCAGGCGCCACACGCCGTCCTGCGTCGGCGCGCTCGCCTGCTGACGCTTCATCTCGGCCAGCAGGCGGCCATAGGCGGGGCCGGCGCTCTCGGCCCACGCCGCTTTCGCTGCGGTGGTCAGCCGCGCCTTTTCCGCGGCATCGATGTCCAGCTTGCCGACCTTCGCCGCGATGTCTTCGATCACCGCGTTGTTCGGCCCTTGCAGATTGCCGATGTCGGAAATCAGATAGGCATAGACCCATTTGGGCGGCTGGACGCCGTTGGCGGCGCGCGCCACCGATTGGGCGGTCAGCGCGTCGAGCAGGGGGCCCAGCCCGCGAATGCGTTCGACATAGGCCTCGGCCTCGGCGGCGCTCGCGACGCGGTGGATGTTGATCAGAAAGGCGGGGAGCTGGCTTTGCGGGCCATTCATCTGGTCAAAGACATAGCCGCGATCGCGAAACGGGAACAACCGTTCGGCGCGCGCCGCCTGCGCGTTGAACAGCTCGAACGACAAGGCGTCATCGGCAGACATGGCTGCGGGATCGAAACTGCCGCGCATCGCGGCGGCGGTCGCCTGCTGCAATTTGTGGCTCGCGACCGCGGCCTCGTCGCTGACATCGTTCCAGCGGCCATAATCGCCATCGCGAATCCCGCGATACGCCTTGCCCTGCGGGCTCAGCGAGAGCTGCGCCGCGTCGTAATTGTCGAAAAACTGGGCCAGATTCGCACCGGCGGGGGCGACAGGCGCCGGAACCGACGCGGCGGTGGCGGGCGCATCCTGCACCACGGCTGGCGCACAGCCCGCGGCGGCGAGCAGGATAAGGCCGGTGGACAGACGAGCGATAAGGCGAAGCTGCGACACGATTTTCTCCCGGTTTTTCCGATGGTTTTGCGATGATGCTTATTGGCTTGAGGCGGGGCTTGCCATAGCCGCGCAGGACGCGCAATGGCGGGCGATGTCGCTCTTTGCCTCCGCCGCCGATGCCGCCTATGCGCTGGTCCGTCCGATCGTTCATGCCACCGATGGCGAAGCGGCGCATAATCTGACGCTCAGCGCGCTCCAGCCGCTGCCGCGCGCGCGGACGGCGCTGACCAGCCCGGTGCTCGCGACCGAACTCGCCGGATTGCATTTTCCCAATCCGGTCGGCCTGGCGCCCGGTTTCGACAAGGACGCGCGCGTCGCACATGCGATGCCGCATTTCGGCTTCGGCTTTGTCGAGGTCGGCACGCTGACCCCGCTGCCGCAGGACGGCAACCCGCGCCCGCGGCTGTTCCGGCTGGTCGAGGATGGCGCGGTGATCAACCGCATGGGGTTCAACAATGGCGGGCAGGCGAAGGCGGCCGAGCGGATCGCGTGCCTGCGCCGCCACGGGCTGCCGGTGCCGCTCGGGATCAATATCGGCGCCAACAAGGACAGCGCCGACCGCGTCGCCGATTATGCCAAAGGGACCGCGGCGATGGCGCCGCTCGCCGACTATCTGACCATCAACATCAGCTCGCCAAACACCCCGGGACTGCGCGCCTTGCAGGACAGGGGGGCGCTCGAAGCCTTGCTCGACGGCGTTGCCGCGGCGCAGTCCGTGGGCGCGGCAAAGCCGGTGTTCCTGAAGGTCGCGCCCGACCTGGAACCCGCGGACATCGACGACATTGTCGCGGTGGCGATCGCCAAAGGCCTGGCCGCGGTGATCGTGTCGAACACCACCATCACCCGCCCGCCGCTGGTCTCGCGCCACGCCGCCGAAGCGGGCGGGCTGTCGGGGGCGCCGCTCGCCGATCTGGCGTTGCAGCGGGTCCGCGATTTTCACGTCGCGAGCGGCGGCAAGGTGCCGCTGGTGGCGGCGGGCGGCATCGCCTCGGCTGACCAGGCGTGGGAGCGCATCCGCGCCGGTGCCAGCCTGGTGCAGATCTATTCGGCGATGGTCTATGCCGGGCCGGGCCTCGCGGCGCGCATCGCGCACGGGCTGGAAAAGCTCGCGGTGCGCGATGGGTTCAAGCGCGTGGGTGACGCGGTGGGAAGCGCGCACTGACAGGGTTGCGTTGGTCCGATGCGCGCGCCAAAGTCGCGGCATGTTGAAAAGATTCCTGCCGCTTGTCGCGCTCGTCACCCTGACCCTCCCGTCCTTGGCCTTCGCGCAGGGCGTGACCTCGTCCGCCGATCCGCGCGCGACCGAGGCGGGGCGTCAGATTTTGCATCAGGGCGGCACCGCCGCGGATGCTGCCGTCGCGATGGTGGCGGTGCTGACCTTGGTCGAACCGCAATCGAGCGGCATCGGCGGCGGTGGTTTCATGCTGCATCATGACGCGAAGGACGGCAGCATATCGACGATCGACGGCCGCGAAATGGCGCCTGCCTCGGCCCGGCCCGACCGTTTTCTCGGCGCCGACGGCAAGCCGCGGTCGTTCCGCGACGCCATCCCCGGCGGATTGTCGGTGGGGGTACCCGGCAATATCCGCCTGATGGAAATGGCGCACAAAAAATGGGGCAAGCTCGAATGGCAGGCGCTGTTCCAACCGGCGATTAAGCTCGCCGAGGACGGCTTCGACGTGACGCCGGTGCTCAACAACTGGCTCGTCCAGTTCGAACCGGTGTGGAAAGATTTCCCCGCGGCGCGCGCGATCTATTATGTCGATGGCAAGCCCGCGCCGGTCGGCACCCGCATCCGCAATCCCGCCTATGCGGCGCTGCTGCGCGATGTCGCGGCGCGCGGCCCCGATGCGTTTTACAGCGGCGCCAATGCCAAGGCGATCAGCGACGCGGTCGCCAAGGCGCCGCGCAATGCGGCGCAGCTCACCGTCAAGGACGTGGCCGCCTATCAGGCAAAGGAACGCCCGGCGGTCTGCACCAGCTATCGCATCTACAAAGTGTGCGGCATGGGACCGCCCTCGTCGGGCGCGACGACGGTGTTTGGCATTCTCGGCATGGTCGAGGGTTGGGACATGAAGGCGATGGGGCAGGAGAGCCCGATGAGCTGGCACCTGCTCGCCGAGGCGATGCAGCTGTCCTACGCCGACCGCGCCGCCTATCTGGGCGATGCCGATTTCGTCGATGTCCCGGCGGCGGGCTTGCTCGACAAAAAATATCTGGCCGAGCGCCGCCAGCTGATTTCGCCCTATGGCGCCGCGGGCAAATATGACCCCGGCACCCCGCCGGGCGCCAAGCCGCGCGCCGCCGCGCCGCCGGTGCCCGAACAGGGGACGACGCATTTTGCGGTGGCCGATCAGGCGGGCAATGTCGTGTCGATGACCTCGACCATCGAGAGTATTTTCGGCAGCCACCTCGTCGCCAACGGCTATTTCCTCAACAATGAACTCACCGACTTCGACCTCGCGCCGACCAAGGACGGGGTGCCGACCGCCAACCGCGTCCAGGCGGGCAAGCGGCCGCTGTCGTCGATGTCGCCGACGATCGTTTACGGCCCCGATGGCAAGGTCGTGCTCGCGGTCGGCTCGGCGGGCGGCAAGCGGATCATCATGCATGTGACGAAAGTGCTGGTCGGCGTGCTCGACTGGGGGCTCGACGCCAAGACAGCGATGGAACTGCCCAATCTCTATTTCGGTGATAATGGCGTGCTGATCGAAAATACCGCAGCGGGTGAGGCGGTTGCCGCGAAGATGAAACCCTTTGGCTATAATTTCACCCCCACCGATCTCGGCTCAAAGCTCAATGCGGTTGAACGGGTTGAGGGCGGCTGGCGCGGTGCGGCGGATCCGCGCGGTCCGGGGACATCGTCGGTGGATGGCGCGCCGCCGCAGGGCTAAGCTACAACGATAAGAACAGAAAAACAGTCTCCCTGGAGAGAGAGATAGAATGAAGCTCAACAACCCGCATCTCGACCATTTCCCCAGCCTGGTCGCGATGTTCTTCGACCGCGCCGAACAGGGCGGCGAAGATCCGTTCCTGTGGCGCAAGGCCGACCGCATCTGGCACCCGCTCAGCTGGCGGCAGGTCGCGAACCAGGTGGCGGCGCTCGCGCGCAATCTGCGCGAGCTGGGGCTGAACGACGGCGACCGAGTGGTGCTGGTCAGCGAAAACCGCCCCGAATGGTGCATCGCCGATCTGGCGATCATGGCGGCGGGCTGCATCACCGTGCCGACCTATACGACCAACACCGAACGCGACCACCAGCATATCCTCGACAACAGCGGCGCCAAGGCGGTGATCGTGTCGACCGCCAAGCTGGCGCGCACGCTGATGCCCGCGGTGACGCGCTCGGACGCGCATATCGTCATCACCATGGAAAGCCTGCGCGTCGGGCAACAGGGCGATGTCGCGATCCACGACTGGGCGCCGCTGGTGACCGGCGGCGAGGCCTGGCTGGATGAAACGAGGACGCGCGCCGCCGCGATGACGCGCGAGGACACCGCCTGCCTGATCTACACCAGCGGCACCGGCGGGGCGCCGCGCGGGGTGATGCAGCATCATGGCGCGATCCTGCACAATGCGGCGGGGGCGGCCGAAGTGCTGGTCAATGATTTCGGCATCGGCGACGAAGAGGTGTTCCTGTCGTTCCTGCCGCTCAGCCACGCCTATGAACATTCGGGCGGCCAGTTCCTGCCGATCATGGTCGGCGCGCAAATCTATTACAGCGAAGGCCTCGAAAAGCTCGTCTCGAACATCGAGGAAACGCGCCCGACGATCATGGTCGTCGTGCCGCGGCTGTTCGAGGTGATCCGGGCGCGAATGATCAAGTCGGTCGAAAAACAGGGCAAGCTCGCGAACTGGATGCTGAACCAGGCGCTGCGCGTCGGTGAAAAGGATTATGAGCGGCGGATGGGCGTGCTCGATCGCCCGGTCGACCTGATCCTCGACAAATTGTTCCGGCCCAAGATCCAGAAACGCTTTGGCGGCCGGATGAAGGCGCTGGTGTCGGGCGGCGCGCCGCTCAACCCAGAAATCGGGGTATTTTTCCACTCGATCGGGCTGACCTTGTTGCAAGGCTATGGCCAGACCGAGGCGGGGCCGGTGATCAGCTGCAACCGCCCCGCTGCGGGCATCAAGATGGACACCGTCGGCCCGCCGCTGATGAACACCGAAGTCCGCATCGCCGACGATGGCGAGATATTGGTGCGCGGCGAGCTGGTGATGAAGGGCTATTGGCGCAATGACGCCGAAACTGCGCGGGTGCTCGTCGATGGCTGGCTGCACACCGGCGACATCGGCCATATCGACGACAAGGGGCGAATCGTCATCACCGACCGCAAAAAGGACCTGATCGTCAACGACAAGGGCGACAATGTCTCGCCGCAGCGCGTCGAAGGGATGCTGACGCTCCAGCCCGAAATTTTGCAGGCGATGGTCTATGGCGACAAGCGCCCGCACCTCGTCGGCCTGCTGGTTCCCGATCCCGAATGGATGGCCGAATGGGCCGAGGCCGAGGGGCTGCCCAAAGACCTGTGCCGGCTACGCGAACATGAAAAATTCCGCGCCGCGCTGCGCGCCGCGGTCGACCGCGTCAACGGTCAGCTGTCGGTGATCGAAAAGGTCCGCAAATTCGACTTTGCCGACGAAGCCTTTTCGATCGAGAATGAACAGATGACGCCGTCGATGAAGATCCGCCGCCATGTGTTGCGCGAGGTTTATGCGGACAAGATTGCGGCGTTGTATAAAGGCTAGAGCCCCTCCCCTTCAGGGGAGGGATTTGGCTTGCAATAGCAGGCGGGGGTGCGACCCGAAGAGCTCGGCGCAAACCGGTCCCCGCCTGCGACTGAACCGCTGGTTCAGCCAGCATCCCCCGCCGGTTTGCGATAGGGGACGAATTCACCAAAAACACAGGTCGGGCCGCGGATGCCGCTCGACCGATCGACCAGATGAAAAAAGTCGCCGCTGCACGTCGACGATCCGAATTGGCGCACGACCATGATGTCGCTGTCGCGGGCGAGGCCGGGGCAGCTGTTTTTCAGGTCGTTGCGATACACCAGATTGCCGCCCGACCGGTACAGCAGGATGTTGTCCGACACGCGGATCGTGTCGTTGCTGCGATAGTTGGGCAGGCAGCGGAGCGGTTGGCCGGGCAGTTTGCCGGCGAGCTGTTTATCGAGCCGCTCGGCCTGTTTCGGGGTCAGTGCCGCGGCGCCGGGTTCGGCGGTGCCGGCGGGCATACAGCTGGCAACCAGCGGCGCGGCTGCGATCAGCAGCGCGGCCCCCATCAGGTTCAGCTTCGCCATGCCATTGCTCCTTGAGATTGCTGACTATATTGCTGGCACATGAACGCGCGCTGAAGCGGCGGCGTCATGCGGCGTCCTTCAGCGCGCGGATGCGCCCCAGTTCGGCGGCGCTCGGCGCGCGCAAAAACGGGTTGGTCGCGCGCTCTTCGCCGATGCTGGTCGGCACCGTTGCCTCGCCGGCGGCGCGCGCGGCCTCGACCGCGACCAGCCGTGCTGCGAGCGCGTCGTTGCCCGGATCGACCGTCACCGCAAAGCGCGCGTTCGACAGTGTATATTCGTGCGCGCAATAGACGCGCGTCGCATCGTCGAGCGTGCCGAGTTTCTGCATATTGGCGAACATCTGCTCAGGCGTGCCCTCGAACAGGCGGCCGCAGCCCATCGCGAACATCGTGTCGCCGACAAAGATCGCGGCGTCATCGGCGAAATGATAGGCGATATGCCCGGCGGTGTGCGCGGGGACGTCCCACACGCTGGCGACATGGCGGCCCAGGCGCACGCTGTCGCCGCCCGCCACCTGAATATCGAGCGTCGGGATACGGGCAAACTCGGCGGCGGGGCCGGTGATCTTACAGCCGGTCGCTTCTTTGATCGCCGCGTTGCCGCCCGTATGGTCGGGATGCCAGTGGGTGTTCCAGATGTCGGTGATCGTCCAGCCCCGTTCCGCGGCGGCGGCGAGGACGGGGTCGGCGACCGCGGGATCGACGACCATGGTCGCCTCGCTCTCGGGGTCATGGACCAGCCAGACATAATTGTCGCTGAGGACCGGGATCCGGACGATGTCGAGTGCGGCCACGTTGATCTCCTTTCGCTCCAGCCTCTTGCTCCCTTAGACGGAACCCTGCGGCCCCCGCCTTGGTTGCGGCTCCCGATCTGCGCTTACCAGGCGCCGGTGTTGGGCATCGATGCCCAAGGTTCCGCCGGCGGCAAATGGCCATCCTGCAACAATTCGACCGAAATGCCGTCGGGCGAGCGCACAAACGCCATATGACCGTCGCGCGGCGGGCGGTTGATCGTCACCCCGGCGTCCATCAGCCGCTGGCACGTCGCGTAAATATCATCGACGCGGTACGCAAGATGGCCGAAATTGCGCCCGCCCGAATAGGCCTCGGCGGCGCTGCCGTCGGCGGGCGGCCAATTATAGGTCAGCTCGACCTCGGCCACGCCATCCTGCCCCGGACAGGCAAGGAAGATCAGCGTGAAGCGCCCTTGTTCGCTGTCGAAGCGGCGGGTTTCTTCCAGCCCGATCAGCTGGAAAAAGGCGACGGTCGCGTCGGGATCGGTGACGCGGATCATGGTGTGGAGATATTTGGCCATGAAGCGGTTCTACGCGCGAAGGCTGCGTCCTTCAAACGCTTCGAACAGGTTTACGAATTCATCGGGCACCGGCGTCGGGGCGCCCTGCGATTCGGCGACATGGACGCTGACCTCCATCCCGGTTGCACGCAGATCGTCTTTGCCCGCACCGTGCAGTTCAAACAAAAAGGTCATCGAACTGCGCCCGACGCGCGAGCAGCGCACGCAAATGTCGACCTCCTCATCGAGCAGGATCGGCACCTTGTAATCCACCTCGGCGCGCGCGACGTGGAACTCGGGGCTCGTATGGCCGGGCCAGCGGTCATAGACCCCGGCGGCGCGCCAATATTCGGTGATTCCGATGTCGAAATATTCCAGATACCGGCTGTTGAACACCACCGCCTGCGCATCGATTTCGGCATAGCGGACACGCTTGATGACGTGGAAACGAAAGTCGCTGCGGGCCATGATAATCCTTTAGTTTGCCGTCGCGAGCCGCGCGACGGTGTCGATCAACAGCGCGATGTCGGTGTCGCGCGACAGGCGGTGGTCGCCGCCCTTGACCAGCGTGACCTGCACGTCCGCGCTGGCAAGCGCGGCGGACAGGCGCAGGCTGATTTCGGGCGGTACATCTCCATCCTGTTCGCCGTGCAGCAATCGCACGGGGCAGGCGAGCGGGATAGGTCCGCCGAGCAATTGGTTCGCCTCACCCGACTGGAAAAAGCCGCGCGTCGTCACATAGGGCTGGTCGCTGTACGGCGTTTCCTCGCGCAGCTCGCCTTCGGCCAGGATGATCGCCTTTTCGGCGGCCGTAAAACCCCAGTCAGTGAAATCGGGCGCCGCCGCGATCCCGACCAGCCCCGCGACGCGGCCCGGCCCGTCGCGCTGAATCAGCGCCAGCGCCGTCAGCAGCATCAGCCAGCCGCCCATCGACGATCCAACAATGATGACCGGACCCGCGGCGCGCGCGTCGATCAGGTCGAGCACATCGCCGCGCCAGTCGAGCAAATCCTGCGCGGCGAACAGCCCGTCCGACAGTCCGCATCCCGCATAGTCGAGCAGCAGGCAGGCATGGCCCTCGGCCGCCGCCCAGTCGAACACGGCAGTCGCCTTGCCGCCCGCCATATCGGACATATAGCCGGGCAGGAAGACAATCGTCGGCCCTGCGCCCGCAACATGGCGATAGGCGAGGCGCGGTCGGCCCGGACGGTCGAGATAATCGGGAGCGGTATCCACCGCGGTCAGATAACCCAGTCTATTGTGTTCATCTGCATCGCCGCCTGTCCCTTGGCGGCGCGCTGTTCGACCATGATCTTGTTGAGGCGGCGGATCGTGTCGCTGCCGGTGGTGATGCACCAGCCGGGGACGATGGCATGGACCAGCGCGCACAGACCGCCATAGATCATCGTCACCCCGAATTTCGACGCGACCCCGAAATGCTCGATGTAATTTTCATCGACGGCCTTGGGGTGGTCGACGAACAGGCGCTTGAACATGAGGTGGCTCCCTTGCGGCTGCCGCTGCCCTAGCGAGCGATCGATCGGCTCGCAAGGGCGGGGGGGGCGGTTGGACGCTCAATCGGCAAGGAAGTCGTCGACCGCCGTGGCAAAGGTTTCGGGCTGGTCGAGCATGATGAAGTGGCGGCTGCCAGCCACCATCTGGGCGGCAAATTTCGGCACCCCGACATATTGCGGCTCGAACGCGGCCTTGGCGCGCTCGCCCGTCATCAGGCTGTCGTCCTGTGCGTAGAGCAAAGTTACCGGCGCGGTCACCGCGGCCAGTTCGCCGCGCATGTCGGTGATCATCACGTCGTGCAACACCTGCGCCGTCACCCGCGCATCGGCGGTTCGCATCCAGCCAAGGATCGCGGTGCGCCCGGCGGGCTGGTTCGACATGCTACCGACCATGCTGACCGGGCCGGGATCGCTGATCGGCGCCGTTGGCGCGGGCTGACCATGTTGCGCGCGCATCATCGCCGCCATTTGCTCGGCTTGCGGCTTCATGCTGTCCGCGGTCGCCGCGGGATTGAACAAGGTGCCGATAAAGGGCAGCGCATCGACGATCATCAGCCGGCCGACCTCGTCCGGCGCGCGCGCCGCGATCATCAATCCGGTCAGCCCGCCCATCGAATGGCCGATGATCGCGGGCGCCGCCCGCCCCTGATCGGTGATGCAATCGTCGATATAATCGGCAACTTCGCGCATCATCGGGTCGAGCACCGGTCCTTCGGCATTGACCCCGGCGGCATCGCCAAAGCCGCGGATCTGGACGCGGTGCAGTCGATATTTGTCCTTTAACCGGTCGGCGGTGGCGTCCCATACCGCGCGCGGGCTCGACAGGCCGGGGATCAAGACGACGTCGGGGCCGTCACCCTCGACCAGCACGGTGATGCGTTTGCCCTCGGCAAGCCCGGTCGGACAGGGCTCGGCCGCGTCGGCGCGGCTCGCGATCAGGCCGACCGTCAGGATGAGGAGGGCGGCGATGGGAATACGGTGTTTCATGGGGCTCAGTCTCTCAGGAATATCTCTTCGATCGGCAGCCCGAACAGGTCGGCGATGCGAAAGGCGAGGGGGAGCGAGGGGTCATATTTGCCCGTCTCGATCGCGTTGACCGACTGGCGCGACACTTCCAGCCGCTCGGCCAGGTCGCCCTGGCTCCAGTCACGCTCGGCGCGCAGGACTTTCAGGCGGTTTTTCACGACCCGCTTATCCGCCGCCGGATTTGCGACAGGCCAAGGCCGATGGCCCAGACCGGAACGACGATCCAGCTTTCGACGTGCGGCACGACTTTAAAGCTCTCGAGGAAACCCCACACGGTCGAAGCGATCAGCAGCAGGCCGAGCCCGAACAATGCGTCGCCGACATAACGCATCTTCAGATATTCGTCGGTTTCCTCGATCAGATAGCGATAGAGCGCCCAGACGTAGTAGAGGATCGGCAGCGCCGGCAGCACCGCGATCAGCCACAGCAGCGGCCCGTCCGGTTTCAGCCAGTCGTTGACCGAGATGGCGAAGAACAGCGCGGCGACATAGCCGAACGCCCAGACCAGCCCGCGCCGGTTGTAGCGGCTCAGCGCCGGTGAGTTGCATCCGGCGAGATTCCCCCCGCGCTCGGCCGAACGGATCAGGGGGATCAGCAGGAGCATCGGCGGCAGCATGACGGCCATGCTCCAGAAACCGTTCAGGCCGCCGGTGCGCGCGAAAATGCCCGTCCCGAACATGGCGACCATGAATGCGAGACCCCACAGCAACGGGGCGCGATTGCGCGGCATGGCGGCATCTTCGGCCATCTCAGACGCTCCGCCGCCGCAGCGCGCACGGCTTGGCATTGATCGTCGCGATCATCAGCGCGGGGATGACCATGATCAGCGTCTGCGCCGATGTTTCGGGGATCAGCTCAAAGATGCTGGCGACGGCGACGAGCAGGCTCGCGGCCGCCCATGGCAGAGCGCGAAGAATTTGCGGCATAGGTCAAGCTCCCTTGCTAATCAGTAAAGGGATATTGACACTAGATTCCACTCAAGTCAAGCGACATTGACAGGGAGATTGGGTTGCTTGTCACGGCGGACTGTTGTGACGGCCGGGCGAGCGACCCAGCGCCGCGTCGCCGCGATGCCGCAAGCGCCAGTTGACGAGGTGTGCGCTCGCCAGCGCCAACGCGCCGAGCGAGGTGAGCAGGCGGTCGGCCGCCGCGCGATCGGCAACCGCAACCCATTCCTCATGCGCCGCCAAACCGCCTGCCAACAGGGTCAGGCCGACGCCCGCGAAGGCGGCAGGGCTCAACCGGGCGTGGCGGCGCCAACCGTCGGTCATGGCGATCAGCGCCGCGGGCAGCGCGAGCAACAGGATCGCGCCATGCACCCATTCGGGCATCGCTATCCAGCGGCTGAGCGCGGGTGCGAGCAGGATCAGCAGCGGCAGGGCGAGGCAATGGGCGAGGCACGTCAGCGACAGGCCGATCCCCATCAGGTCGGCAAGGCGCGGGCGCGCGGCGGGGAGGCACATGATGGGGAAACTTTCGCGGGAGGGGCTCGTGGGGCGAGATAGGGATACAATGTATCATTGCAAGTCCGATTGTGAATCCGCCCCTTGCCGCTGGGGGTTCATGCTGGCAAAGGAACCCGGCAATTTTGCCCAGAAAGGCTATAGTTTCGATGTCCCAGATGATCCGTGTCACCCTTCCCGATGGCTCTGCCCGGGACGTCGTGCGCGGGACTACCCCGGCACAGATCGCCGCCGACATCGGACCCGGCCTGGCCAAGGCGGCGCTTGCCGCGAAAATCGACGGCGAGCTGCGCGACATCATGCGCCCGCTGGAGGAAGACACCAATCTGGCGCTGGTGACGAGCCGCGACGAGGCCGACGCGCTCGAACTGGTGCGCCACGACTATGCCCATATCCTGGCCGAAGCGGTGCAAAACCTGTTTCCGGGGACGCAGATCACCTTTGGTCCCTCGACCGGCGACGGCTTTTATTATGACTTCGCCCCCACCGCCGACCATGGCCCGTTCCGCGACGAGGAACTGCCGCTGATCGAGGAAGAGATGCGCCGGCTGATCGCGGCCGACCTGCCGCTCACGCGCGAAGTGTGGGAGCGCGACAAGCTGATCGCCAAATGGCAGGCCGACGGCGAGACGTTCAAGGCCGAGTGGGCCGCCGAACTCCCCGCGAACGAGGAACTCACCGTCTACCGCTCCGGAGACGGCTGGATGGACATGTGCCGCGGCCCGCACCTCGCCTCGACCGGCAAGCTCGACCCCGCCGCGTTCAAGCTGACGCGCGTGTCGGGCGCCTATTGGCGCGGCGACCAGAAGAACGCGCAATTGAGCCGCATCTACGGCACCGGCTGGCTCAACAAGAAACAGCTCGCCGAACATCTGGTGCGGCTGGAGGAGGCCGCGAAACGCGACCACCGCAAGCTCGGGCAGGAAATGGACCTGTTCCACCTCCAGGCCGAGGCGCATGGTTCGGTGTTCTGGCACCCCAAGGGCTATATGATCTGGCGCGAGCTCGAGGCCTATATGCGCCGCGCCATCGACGGTGCGGGCTACCGCGAGGTCAAGACCCCGCAGGTGATGGACGCGCGCCAGTGGGAACAATCGGGCCATTGGGGCAAGTATCGCGAAAATATGTTCGTGATCCCCGACGAGGTGCCGAACGTCGAGGATGAAGGCCCGATCGTTTCGGACGATGCCGAGTGGATGGCATTGAAGCCGATGAACTGCCCGGCGCATGTGCTGATTTTCCGCCAGGGGATGAAGTCGTACCGCGACCTGCCGCTGCGTCTCTATGAAAATGGCTGCTGCCACCGCAACGAACCGCATGGCGCGCTGCACGGGCTGATGCGGGTGCGCCAATTTACCCAGGACGATGCGCATATTTTCTGCCGCGAGGATCAGATCGTCAGCGAAGTGCAGGATTTCTGCGCGCTCGCCGACCGCATCTACAAGGAATTCGGCTTCACCTATTCGATCAAGCTCGCGCTCCGCCCCGAAAAGCGGTTCGGGACCGAAGCGATGTGGGACATGGCGGAGACCGAGCTGCGCGCCGCGGTGGCCGCCGCCGGGCTGAACACCCCCGAATATGGCTGGGAAGAACTGCCGGGCGAGGGCGCTTTTTATGCGCCCAAGCTCGAACGG
>Ga0209232_1000695_pt1 | contig 19737 bp, 14 predicted proteins | sample ETNvirenome_2_60_FD_184066 | JGI IMG/M metagenome (GOLD analysis project Ga0209232, IMG submission 184066) | Marine viral communities from the Pacific Ocean - ETNP_2_60 (SPAdes) (version 2) | ecosystem: Environmental > Aquatic > Marine > Oceanic | place: Pacific Ocean | collected 2013-06-22
GTAAAATTTAAAGTTGGTGAATCAGGATCAGAAATGAGTCTTCCTTCTGCTGATGGTACTGCTAATCAATTTATGCAAACAGATGGCAGTGGTAATTTAAGTTTTGCTACAGTTGATACATCCGTAGATCAAACTTCTTTAAAAAACACAGTATCACTTCCAGGAACAACTTATAATAGTTTAAAATTAATTAGAGTTTGGGATTTTCATAACAATCTTCCACCAAGCAATTTGCAAGTAATATATGCAGCTAGTAATAATCCAGGTAATGCGAATACAGGTATGTATGTTCCAACATCAATGGCTAGTACCAATGATAAAATAACTAAATTTGTTATAAAGTTTGATAATCTTAATTGGGCATATAACGCAACTACTAATGAATCTACTGATATACGATTAGATATGTTTGTTAAACCAATGGGTGGTAATAATAATCAACAATCTTTTATAGCTACTAATACTAGTTTTGAGTCGTATGAAAGATATGTTTGGTTAGACTCTAATGCTAATTGGTCATACACTCAATATAACACTTCAAGTGGTCAAAATGGTCAGTACACTATAAGTGGAGCTTACAATAATTATCTAAAAAGAAATCAGGTTGGTTATCGTTTTCTTACAAATAATGGCGGTAGTATGTTTTATTCAATGGAGGGCGGAACTAAAGGAAATAGACCTGTTCAAGGGGTAACTTATCCATTTAAAGAAGCATCTGCAAAAAATAATTTAATGAGATCTGATTTTAGTGGAACACTTGAAATATTTAACAGAAAAGATGGTTGGGATATAACTGGTGATTTTACTTATCAAAAACAAAGCGGACAGTATAATAATGGTTATTTAAGTCGTGCATACACAAGACATATGCCTTATTACGGTAGCACTTCTACATATTATCCATACAACACCGATCATGCTAGAGGTGTAAATTTATACATGATTCCTTATGATTTTAATCAAGCAAACAATGGAAGTAGCGGAAGTAATGGTCAAATTGAAGCTAATTCATTTGGGTTGTCTGGCGGTAGAATAGAATTATGGGCAGACATTAGTAATTAAAGGTTGATTAGTTAATATAATTGATATAAAAATTTAATAGGAGTATTAATATGGCAAGACCAACACAAAATGATTTTGAAGTCTTTACAGTAAGACCTAAAAAAGCAGTTCGTAATTCTGAAGGCGTAAGAGTTGTTGAAGACTACACAGATGCAGAATGGGATGAAGCAAAAGCTGGTGCACAAGAAATAATAGATAATTATGATGTTAATTCATTTGCAACAATTAGAGAATACAGAAACAAATTATTAAGTGATTCTGATTGGGCATTAGTTTCTGATACCACACTAACTGCATCCGAGTTAGTAGATTTAAAAGCATGGAGAACTAGTCTTAGAGATTTACCTGCATCTCAAGAAGACCCTGATGATATTGTTTTTCCTGCTTGTCCTATTGATTATTTAGGTATTGAAGTATTTCAACCATTAGCATAAAAAATGACTGAGGGAAAAAAAGAGGAATGGATTCCTCAACAAAAAGAATTAGAAGCACTTCATACTATGAGAATAGAACATAACTATGATGTAAACTTTTCTGTTATTAGTGATAAAAAAGATTTTTTAGATGCTTTAATGGAAATAGATTCTTTAGAGTTAGGTAATCAAATTAAACAATTAATAGAATCTCAGGATAGACAATTCACAGTAGAATAGTGTAAGTTGTTTATATTAGGAGTAATATAAATTAATGGCACTTGGTTTTACAACATATTCTGAAGCAGCATACGCACAATCTAGTGTAATTAATAATGTTATTGTTATACCATCAGGAGTTCAAGCTACAGGTGCTATTGGTAATGTAAATGTTACATCTCCTGAATTAGTTATACCTACAGGTGTTCAAGCTACAGGTGTTATAGGACAAGCTATTGGCATGGCAGGTTTTGTTTATGCTAAACCTCGTGGCAATGAAACATTTACTATAACAGTACAAAATGTTGGTGGCTCAAATAAATATTTTGTAAATGATTTCCAACAAGTAATGCCTACTGCACTACATAAAGGTTTTACTTATATATTCGATCAATCAGATTCAAGTAATGCAACGCATCCTTTAAGATTTAGTACAACTCAAGATGGATCAGATTATACAGATGGAGTTACAGCAGTAGGAACACCAGGTCAATCAGGAGCTTACACACAAATTGTAGTAGCTAGTAATGCACCATCAACTTTATATGTAAAATGTTCTAATCATAGTGGAATGGGTTTTGCTGTTAGTGTAGAAGCAAATGTTGAAATTAAATCTACAGGTGCAGTTGGAAATGCAACAGCAATACCTCAAATGATTGTAGTACCTACAGGAGTTCAAGCAACAGGTGCTATTGGCAATGTAAGTATAAAATTAAGTGCAGTTGCATCTGTTACAGGTGTTTCTGCTTCAGTAACTACAACAAATGTGTTAGTTTGGAGTGAAGTTGATACAAATCAAAATCCAAATTGGACTGAGATTGCGGCATAAAAGGATTAAATAATGGCTACATTTAGTAATTTAGGGTTAAAATTAATATCACAAGGTGATGAAGCAGGTACATGGGGTACAAGCACAAATACAAATTTAGATATTGTTGATGAATCTCTTCAATATAATTCTAAAAATTTTACATCTGATGCAAATTTAACAATAACAGTAGCTAATGGAACAACAGGTACTTCAGGTTCTCCAAGTGGTCGTGAGCAAGTTTTAGAATTTACTGATACAGGAAGTGTTCTTACAGCTTCTAGAAGTGTTATAATTCAACCATCTACACTTAAAAAAATGTGGTTAGTAAAAAATTCAACTGCACGAAGCCTTCTAATTAAAATGAGTAACGGAGATAGTGGTGTAACTATATTAGCAGGAAACGATGCTTTATTATATTCTAAAGGAACAGGTAATATGCAATCAAGTGTTGCAGGTTCTCCTGGTGTAAGTTCTTTAGCAGGAACTACTAATCAAGTAGCAGTATCTCAATCATCAGGTGCAGTTACCTTATCTTTAGATGATTCTCAGGTAAGATTAGTAAGTCAATCTGCTTTAACAACAGGAACAACAGTAAATAATATTTATAATGGAACTAATTATAATAGATATAAATTTACAGGCTCTGCACAAATAACTGTTGCGAATGGTGGAAGTGGTAATATTCAAATACAACCTATATCTACAACAGGCCAAACAGGTGTAGGAAATTATTATAGTTCTGGTTTTTATACTGATGTTTCAGCAGGAACACCATCAACAGCTCTTATTAATAATCAACTGGGTGCTAGTTGGACAATACCTTTAGCTACAGCAGGTAGTAACAATCAAATAGATATTTGGTGGGAAATTAATTTAGCAAGAGATACAACATATCAATCATCAAATGGATTTCCATATTATGGAACTGGTAAAGTTACATCTAGGTCAGGATTAAATGTTAATTCTGCAAGAATAGTAGATTTTAACATGGGTGCTGCAAATAATGGAAATTGGAATACATTTGGAGGTTTAAAGTTTACTACTCCTACAAATGTTAATTCAGGACATTCTATATTTGAAGTTAGTAATTATTAGGAGTTAAATTATGGCAAAAACGACTGTTGCAGATATAGATAAAAAAGTTGCGGTAATAGAACAACAGTTAGTAGATCATGTTAAGTCTTGTGAGCAATTAGCAGTAGAAACTTTAGCTAGAGTAAAAAGATTAGAATATTTTATAATAGCAACTTTATTTTCTGTTCTTAGTGGAACAGTTTTAGTAGTAGTTCAGCTTATTTCAAGAACAATAAATTAGGAGAAATTATGTTAAATAATATTATAGAAAAAATTAAATCAAATTTAAAAACATTAAATGAATGGACAAAAGAACCTCAAATAGCTCTAGGTATTTCATGGATATTATTAGCTGTAGGATACTTTTTTTCTTCAGTTATATTATTTATTTTAGCTTTAGGTTTAGCTGGATATGGTGTTTATTTAGTTACAAGACCAGAATCGGAGTAAATTATGATAAGTTTACTTGGAAGTTTGGTAGGCTTCAGCACTTCTTTTCTCCCATCTATTCTCGGATTTTTTGAAAAAAAAGCCAAATTTAAGCAAGACTTGCTTATGCTTGAGGCCAAGGCAAAGTATGCCGAACAAATGTCTAAGTATAAAATACAAGAGCTAGATGCAGAAGCTGACATAGCCGAAGCAAAAGCTATCTATGCTCATGCTGAACAACTTTCTAAAAATAATTCATCTAAATTTATAGGTGCTTTACAGGCATCAGTACGCCCAGTTATTACTTATTTATTGTTCTCTGTGTTTGCTTTTGTTAAAGTTACACAAGTTTATATATCAGTACAACAAGGTGAAGACCCATTAGAGGGTGTAGTAGCTGCATGGGATATTGAAACGCAAAGCATGTTTTCTGCAATAATTGCATTCTGGTTTGGGAATCGTATGATGAATCAATCGAAAAAATAAAATGGCTTATACAGATATTACACCACCACCCGGATTAAATAAAATAGGTTCTCGCTATACAGCAAGAAATCAATGGTTTAATAGCAATCTTGTAAGATTTTTTAATGGTATTCCTGAAAAATTAGGAGGTTGGACTTCTTGGGTTAGTCTTAACCAAACAGCTTCTCCTAATAATAATATTAGATCAATATACCTTTACAAATCTAGTGATAATACAAGGTATACAGGTGTAGGAACTACATCTAATTATACAATTATAGAAGGAACATCTCCTACAGATATAACTCCTGTTACATCTCTTGTTTTAGGAAATAATCCTGTCGCATGCGTATCAGGAAATTCTTTTATAACATTTACTTGCACTGATCCACATGGATTGCAGTCAGGAGATTTAGTAAGAATATCAGGTTTAACAGGAACTATAGGAAGTATAGATTTAACAACATACAATGCTGTAGCTGGTAATTCATATGACACAAGAGTTGTATTAGCAACACCTACTACAACAACTTTTACATTATCAAGCTCTACAGCTAACGCTAGTGCAAGTGGAGGAGGAAACAGTGTTTCTGTTGAAGCATATTTATCTGTTGGTTCAAACGGTTATATTTCAGGTACAGGATGGGGAGCAAGTGATTGGGGTGGTTTAATTGATAATACAGCTTGGGGTAGTACAGCTTCTTTAGATTATAAAAATCAATTAAGACTCTGGTCAGAAGATAATTTTGGTGATGATCTTCTTATAAATCCTAGAGGTGGTCCTATATATTATTGGAAAAAATCAAATGGTACAGGTCAACGAGCTAAACTAATTTCTACACAATCTCAAAGTTTATTTCCAATTAGTCAATCAGAAATAGGATCAACAGCTTTAAATGGTGGTTTAAGTAGAACAGCTACAACAATTAATGTTGTATCTACAGATGGATTTTATACACAAAATGGATACTTAATAGTAGGAGATGAGGTTGTTTCTTATACTAATACAACTGCAACATCTTTTACAGGATGTGTAAGAGGTAAAAATAATACTATTTCAAAAGCACATTCTACAGGTGCTTCCGTTCAACAATATCAATCAAATGCTCCTTTCTTTTCTTTACAAGTTTTAACAAGTGATCAAGATGGACATTGTATATCTTTTGGTTGTAATCCTTATTATCAAGACGATATTAACCCTATGCATATAAGATGGTCAGATTCAGAAAACGCAATGGACTGGACACCTCGTGCTACAAATTCAGCAGGTGGTGTTGATTTAAGTAGTGGCTCAGAAATTGTTGGTGCTTTATCAGGAAGATCAGAAATACTTATATGGACAGATAAAGCAATGTATTCTATGCGATTTATAGGAGGAGATTTAGTTTTTCAATTTGATGAAATACAAGATGGAATAACAATGATTTCTCCTAGAGCGGCATCTAATGCTGGAGCTAGTACATATTTTATGGGTGAAAGAGGATTTTACAAATACTCAGGTGCTGTAGAGCCAATACCTTGTCCAATATTAAATTATATATTTGATGATTTAGATGTTAGTGAACAACAAAAAGTATTTTCTGTTGCTAATCCTAGATATAATGAAGTTTGGTGGTTTTACCCAAGTAATGAAATGAACTCTACTTACTCTGGCAATCAAACAGCTAATTCTGATTTAATTCAGGCAGCTCAATCAGCAGACCCAACTAGATGTGTTATTTACAACTATGTAGAAAATACTTGGACAGTAAGCGATATGTGGCGTTCAGCAGGAGCAACTGCTTATGAAGAAGATTATATGTTATTAGGTCAACAATTTAATACAACAAATAGTTTTTTAGTTAGACAAGATGATGGTGATAGAGCTAACAGTTTATCTGCTGATGCTATAGGAGATAATTTTAGTTCATTTATTGAAAGTGGTTCTATTCCAATAGCAGATGGAGATCAATTTATAGCTATAAAATCATTAATACATGATATGGAAATAGGAGGACAAAATCAATCAGATGTTATAGCAAAATTATCTGTAAGTAATTATCCATCCGAATCACCAACATCATCTTCCACAAATACTGTAACAAGTACAACAACAAAAACAGATGTTCGTGCAAGAGGCAGATCAGCAGTTCTTAGATACGAACATAAAAATCAAGATTCATTTTTTAAAATATATGGCATTAGAGCAGATATTCATCCAGATGGGAGAAGATAATGGCAAGACAACCACTAAGACCAGCACAACAAGAATATAATTATGTAGATGAAGATTTGTTTAGACAACAAGTAACTAATTTTATGAACGAAATAACTAATAAAGTTGATTTAATAGAACAAGTAAAAACAACAAATAGTGCCAAAAGCGTTAGAAGGCTTCAGTTAATGATGCTTGGTGCACCAAATTGGACAGGATAAATGGCAGATAATTATAAAGTATTAGCTCAATTAAATCCTAATGCTGCAACTCAAACAGTTCTTTATACTGTTCCTTTTAGAGAAGGAACAGGAGTTGATGCTTCTTTCCCAGCTCAAACAACTGTTAGTTCTTTAGTTGTATGTAATAGAGATACATCAACTGCTGATACATTTAGAGTCAGGGTAAAAGTTCGTAATGAAAGTGATGACAACAAACAATTCTTATATTATGATAAAACTGTTAATGCTAAAGACACTCTTGCGGCAGTAATTGGTATTACATTAAACGAATCAGATGTCATAGAGGTATATTCTACGAATGGCACTTTAAGTTTTAACTTATTTGGAGTAGAAACAACATAATGAATTATAATAGACCTTATAAGAATATGGCAGACCAAGTTGCAGGAAGAGGAAGGTATGGCGACACAACTTTAATGCATGTTAATCCTGCTGAAGTTCAAGCTCTTTCTAATGTAGCACCATTAACTGTAAATCCAGATACAGGTTATCCAGAAGCCTTTTTACCTTTTTTAGCACCTATACTAGGTAGTTTAGGTGGAACAGCTTTAGCAACAAGTGGAGCTTTAGGAGCTTTATCTCCTTTAGCAACTTCAGGTATCGCTGCTCTAGGTTCTGGACTTGCAACAACAGCTGCAACAGGAAGTCTTGAAGAAGGCATGCTTGCTGGTCTTACTGGTTTTGGTCTTGGTCAAGTAGCTCAAGCAGGAAATATTTCAGGAAATTTAGCTGAAGCAGGTGCTTCAAGTGGGGTTACACCTGATCAACTTGCTAATATAGGTGCTGAGTTTGTTCCAGCAGTAACTAATCCTGTTGGTGCTATGGGTCCTGTTCAATTATCTGACGCATCAATGAAACTTGCAGGTACAGGTGTTGCAGGTTTAAATCCAGTGCAAACTGCAGCTCTAACAGATGCTGTAAATCAACCAGGAATTGGAGGTATGTTTAGTAATGCAGGGATAAAAGGAGCTGGAAGTGCTTTAATGAATCCAGCAAACTTAGCTCCTACAGCGATTGGTATGGGTGGAATTGCTGTAGAAGAAGACTATAAAAACTATGTAGAAGGCATGGAAAATGCAGAACAAGAAAGAAAAGATAAAAGAGAAGCTGATAGAGCATCTTATGTAGAACAAATACCAGGCAGGGTAAATTTACAATATGCTAGTGGAAACAATACCCCTCCTCCTAGTAGTTTGAGTGGTTCTGGTTTAGGTGGTCCTTATGCTAACAGATACGCTGCATCTGGTGGTTCTGTTCAAAGATTTGCAAATGGTGGCCCAACATATAGTTATTTAACACAATACGGTTACACATATGATCCAAATACTGGAATGTGGACTGGACCAAACGGAATGAGCTTTCCAGACCCAGGATTTACCCCAGGTAATCCACCAGATGGAGGAGGAGATGGAGTAGAAGGTGAAACTCCAGAAGAACAAGGTTATCAATACGAAGGAACTCCGGGTCAATTTAGACCTCCTTCAGATATAGGAGCTACACCACCTCGTGGTTACAACGCTTTACCAGCAGGATATATGCCAGGATTTGATCCTGAATTTCAATATTTAACAAACCTTACTCCAAGTGCTACAGATATAAGAGGAAATCCAGCTTATAGTAGTTTAACAGGTGGTGCTATTAGTACACCTTTTGGCGATATACCAACTAATGTAACAAATCCAAATGCTACTGAGGTTGATCCAAACGCAAGAGATTTATCAGTAAACCCTTATGCTTACGGTTCAGATTGGAATGAATTTTTAATGGGTAATGAATCTGTAGGAAGAGAGTCTTATTTAGATGAATATAGGGCTTCTAATCCTTATTATCAATATGCTGATATGTCTTTTGACAATATATTTGGTGGAGGTGGTTATGGAACTCCTGATTTCCAAGGATATTATGGAAGTCCTAATTTTATTCCAGTAAATACAACAAATCCAGCACAACCCAATCCTTATGAATCTCAAATATCTTCTCTTAATGCAAGAATAGATGAGCTTATGGCAAGACTTAATCAAGGTTCTTCTGAAGAAGTACAAGAAGATAATCCAGAAGTTAAGCCAGAAGTTAAGCCAGAAGATACGAAAAAAAATAAAGAACCAATTTGGGAGTTTTTTAACAGCTCTATAAATGCTGATGGATTTACTGTAACTACATATATAGACACAAATCCTAATTCACCTACATATAATACTACTAAAGAAGAAACAGGAACAGAAAAGGCAGAAGAAAAAAATAAAGAACCTATATGGGGAAATCCAAAAACAATAACATTAAATAATGGTCAAACTCAAACTACACTCACTGATACAAATCCTGATTCACCTACTTATGGTCAGCCTAAAGTAGAAATTTCAGGTGAAGTAACAATGGAACAAGATGAAAATGGAAATTGGGTCCCGATAGGTACTTCAAGTAGTTCTGATGATAAAGGAGGCACAGAAGATACCCCACCTGGAGGAAGTGGAGATGACTCTATTACTGGTGGTGCTGGAAACGACATTATAACTGACGGTGCTGGAAACGATATTATAACTGATGGTGCTGGTAATGACATTATAACTGATGGAGCAGGAAACGATATTATCAATGACGGAGCTGGAAATGATATTATTAACGGTGGTGCTGGAAATGACATTATTAACGGTGGTGCTGGAAACGATACTATTACTACTCTTGAAGATTTAGGTTTAACACCAGGAACAACTGTTGGAGCAGGAACTCCATTTTCATTTACTATTCCAAAAGACTTTACTCTTCCAGCAAATACTGATGCAACAAAGTCAATGGATAAATCACCAACTCCTGTAAATACTGGTTTTGATTATAGTGGTATGTATAATCCTTACAACATGAACTATTTAGCAGGTTTTAATATGCCAGGAGGAGGTTTTGCAGAGGGTGGCCCTGTTCCTCAATATCAGGATGGAGGACCATCATTAGCTGTATTAGAAGATTATGCTCAAGATTTACCTATGCAACCACCAGTACAACAACCAATGTCTAATCCTAAAGTAGAACAATTAGTATCTTCTTTTGAGGATATTGCAGAACAAAGAGGGCAACCTTTATCAGAAGGCGATAGAGATTTATTAAGAAAAACTTCTCTTGTTCTTCTTGGTGACATACAAGATGACGGAAGTATAATTTCTGAATTTGTTTCTTTATTTGGTCCTGAACAATTAGACAATCTAAAAAAATATTTAAGTCCTTCTGAAGCACAAACAAAAGGAATTATAGAAGGAGAAGGAGGGGGAATGGATGATAAAGTAAAAGGAACTTTAGGAGATGAAGAAGTTGCTTTAAGTCCAGGAGAGTATATCGTTACTGCTGATGTTGTAAGTGATTTAGGTGATGGTAATAACGCTAAAGGTGCTGAAATAATGGATCAGTTTATGGAAAGAGTTCGTGTAGCTAAACATGGAACTCCAGAACAACCAGACCCTGTAAATTTAGATGAGGTAATGCCAGTATGACAAATATAAAAAAAACATTAGTAAAACCAAAAGACTTAGGATTTATATGGCCTTTTGTCGAAAAACTATTAAATAAAAGTATAAAAAGAAGTTACGGAAGAACTAGTACAAATGATTTACTGCAAGAATGTCTTTATGGAGAAAGTCATTTATGGATTTTTTTCGAAGAAGACAAGTACCCTGAAATATTAGGATGTGGTATAACTCAAATAAATGATTATCCGTCAGGATTAAGAATGCTTAATATTGATCATCTAGCTGGTAATCATCATGATAAATGGACTCAAGAAGGATTAAAATTTGTAGAAGAATTTGCTAAAGATTCTAATTGTGATGGAATAGAAGCATTAGGTAGACCAGGTTTTTGGAATTGGTTAAAAGATGATAACTGGGATCAAATAGCAGTAGCTTATCAGAAGAGGTTTTTAAATTAATGTTTAGAAGAAGAGCAAGAAGATTTAAAGGTGGAGGTGGTCCAAGCCATACAACATCAACTGTAACTCAGTCTAATTTACCTGAATATGTACAAGATGAATTTGAGGCTTTACTTAGGCGTTCAGAGTTTGAAAGTCTTCAACCCTATCAACCTTATGGTCAAGCTAGATTAGCTGGTTATTCACCAGCAGAGCAATTTGCAATGCAAGGAATAACTAATATTGCAAGAGTAGGAGACCCAAGACAAGTAAGGCAGGGTACTCAAATGATGGAAAATATTCCAGCTGCTATGAACAATTCAATATCTAGGACATATATGTCACCTTATTTTGCTCAAGCATTAGACCCAGCTAAAAGAGAAATAAGAAGAGAGTCTGCCATGATGGGTAGAGATATAAGAGATGAAGCTGCTAGAAGAGGTGGTTTAGGTGGCTATAGAGAAGCTATTATGCAAACTGAAAGAATGCGTAACAGAAACAGACAGTTAGAAGACTTAGAATATAGAGGTAGACAAGACGCATTTATGGATGCTTCAAACAGATTTAATCAAGACAGAACAACAAGAATGGAACAATCTCGTATGTTAAATGAGATGGGTCAAGCAAGACAAGCTGCTGCATTTGAAAGATTAAATGCTCTTAGAGGTATAGGTGCAGACCAAAGAGGAATGCAACAAGCAAGTCTTGATATAGGTTATGAAGACTTCTTGAGACAACAAGGTTATCCTAGTCAGCAATTAGGTGTTTATGGTAATATGCTTCATGGTTCTTTTACACAACCGAATAAAACTGTAAGTCAATATCAACAAAGACCAGGGTTATTTTCTCAAGCACTTGGATTAGGTTTAGGTGGATTAGGAATGTTTAACGCAATGGGTGGAGGACAATAATGCCTATAGGACAAAATATAGTAGAGCAGCAATACGAACTTGAAAATGTTCCAATGAATAGATTAATGTCAATGGCAGAAACACCTGATGGTATGTTTCCTCAATATCTTGTTTTAACTGAACTTGAAAGAAGAAATAAAGTGAAAAGTGCATATGATATGCAAAAAGCATCTATGGAAGGTGATACAACTGTAGCTGAAGACTTAATTATGTCTTCTAGTGAAACTCCTGCTGGTATTAATGCACTTGGGACCTCCTCATCTCTCTCAAACCAGTCTGTTGATCCAGCAGGAGGAATTACTCAAATGATGGCAGGTGGAGGAGAAGTTGAAAAAAAACTTCCAAGTGCTTTTAGAAATGTTTTTACACCAGTAACTGATACAGGAAATGAAAAAGTTGATAATACTATAGGAATGTTAATGAATATTCCTGATCTTTTTGTAAATACTTTTGATGGTGTAAAAGGAACTTCTTTAAAAGATACAATAAATTTAGCAAGAGGTTATCCTGAATTAGTGCATGAAGATAGCTATCAGTTTGAACTTGAGAATTATCTTGGTAGATATGATAAATATAAAGATAGATTAAAAAAAGACGGAGTTCCATCTAAACTTTATCAAGAAGGTGGTTCAGTTTATAGTAATCCTTACTTTGGTGATGCAGACCCTGAAGAAGTAAAAAAACTACAAGAAAAAATGCCTGGATTATCAACAGAAGACGCTGTTGCTATAATACTAGGAATAGATACTTCTGATATAACTAAAGGTTTTGCTGGAGGAGGCAGTGCTGATGAAAATTTACCTAATAAAGGTTTGGAAACATTAAATAAAGTAGCTCCTGAAGTTGTAGATAGAATGGGTTATTCAGATGGTGGTATTGCTAGATTTAATCAAGGAACAAATGTTCCATATATAGGAGTATCTGGTATAGCTGGAGCTCCGTTTATGCCTGATCCATATTTTATGAGAGGTCCTGATAATTTGCCAGGAGCTACTAAAGATATACAAGAAGAAAATGCTAAAAATGCTAGAGCTAGAGCCAATAAAATTATTGCTGATTTAGAAGCTCAGTATGGAGTTGGCAATATTCCACTAGAAGAATATAGAAAAGTTAAAAACATTTTAGAAGAAGCTGATTTGTATGACGAAGTAATAGAAAAAAGAAATGTAGAACAATATAAAAAAGATTTAGAAGAAAAAGAAAAAGCTGATGCATTAGGAGTAAAAACAGAAGAATTAATTGTGCCAGATTCTGAAAGAGAGCGTATAGAGCAAGAAAAAAAAGATAGAGAAGATCAAGCACAATCTATTATGGAAATGAGTAGTCCTGATTATCTTGCTGAAGAAATGAAAAGGTATGCTGGAATACTTGGTTTACCAAGTGAAGAAGAAAGAACAAGAGACAAGACAACGGCTATGTTACTTGGTCTTGGTTCAGGTATATCTAACGCAACAAATTTAGGTGATATTGGTAAATCATTCCCAGGAATATTTAATGCAATGCAAAAAATAGATAAACAAGAAACCAAAGATAAGATGGGTATTTTAAATCTTCTTGCTACACAACAAAAAACAAATACTTTAAGCAGAAAAGACCAAATAAAAGCTCTTAATGATTATTTAACAAGTAGACAAAAAGCATTAGAAATGCCTGGTACTGATGCTGAAGCTAGAAAACAAATTGAAGCAGAAATAAAACAAATAGAAGCAGCTCTGTCTTCAATGTTAGGAACAAAAACAGTAACCAATAGTATTCTTGAAGCTAAAAAATATGTAGGAGGTTAAATGCCTCTATTTAATTTACCTGATGGAAGAATTTTAGATATTCCTGAAAACCCTTCTGAAGAATTAAAATCTGATTTAAGAACAAAGTTAGCAGAAGATTTTCCTGATGAATACGGAGAATCATTTACTGCTGATGGAGATGACACCACGATATTAGGAACAGTAGCTGAAACAGTAAAAGCTATTCCTAGAGGTTTTTTACAAGGACTTGGAATGACAGCAGAAGGTCTTCTAAGTTTAGGTGGTATGGATGATGACAATCCAATATTAGACGCAGTTCAAGATTACACAGAAAGCTGGAATACAGAAGGCCCTTGGGCAGTTGGAGAAGGTTACGAAGATGCGTGGCTAGTAAAAGCTGGTGCTGGTTTAGGTAATGTAGGTTCTTTTTTTGCTCCAGCATTATTATCTGGAGGAACAAGTCTTGCAGCCTCTGCTTTAGGAACAGCAGGAAGAGTAGGTAAAGGATTAGACCTTGTATCAAAAGGATTACAAGCACAAAAGTTTGGTATTCCTGTTTCTGCTGTACCTTTAGCTGTTGGTATGGGTGCTTCTGAACAGTTAGATTACAGAGAAATGGCTAGAGAAAAAGGTATGGACATAACTGGTTCAGAACAATTCTTGTCAAAATTATCTGGTGGAGCAATAGGTTTAACAGAATTAGCTCCTTTATGGAGAATATTTAGAAAAATACCTAAGTCAGCAGAAGGTAAAGCATTAGTTAATGATACACTAACAAGGTTACTAGGTAGCGAACAAAGAGCTTACTTAACTGGTAGTGTAGGTGGTCAAGCCTTTGCTGAAGGTATGCAGGAAGCTGGAGCTGGTTTACTACAAAGAGCTGTGGCTAAAGGTCTTTACGACCCTACATTAGATGTTGGAGAAAGTATTTTTGATGAGTTTACTATAGGAGGTGCTGTAGGTGGAACTGTTGACTTACTTTCAGAAGTAATGTTTCCAAGAAGCAAATATAGAAAAGGTTTTGGTCCAGACGGAAAAGCTATAGAAGTAACTTATAATGAAAAAGAGTCAACCGAAGAGCAAAACATATTAGCTTCTGAACAAGAAAGAATAGGAAAAAAGAAACAAAAGAAACAACATAAAATACATAGAGAAGATATTTTAAATTTAACTCCTGTTGTTGAGCCAGGAAGAAATGGATTTAATATTATAGATAGAAATACAAATAGAATAATAGAATCAACTAATCAAGAAGCAGATGCTATAAGTAAAACTAATAAACTTAGAAGAGAAATAAAAGACGCAAGAAGAATGTCTCAGGTATCTAAAGATGCCAACGAATTAGGTGTTATTGGAAACTCTACAGATCAATCAATATTAATACAAACATCTGCTCCTGAATATTCATCTATAAGTAAAACAGAACTAGCTCAAAATTTAGACGAAAATCCAAAAGGAAAAAATGGTAAACAAATTAGAGATGATTTAAGTAAAAAATTACAAAAAAGAGCAGGAAAATTAAAAGATTCAAACAGAAAACTTTTATTAACAAAAGAAACTATAGATTTTGAAGATGCTTTAAAATATAAATTATTTCCAAATAAAAAAAGTATTGATTTATTTTTTGGTAGAAGAGCTGAAGCTGCTGATAAAATTCAAGGAAAAAGAGCTTTAAAAAACGCAAGAAATAAAAACGGAAATATAACAATAGAATCTATAAATAAAATTCTTAAAGCAAAAAATTTAACATCTACAACTAACTCTCCAGAGTTTAAAGAATATGCTAAAAAAATTGTTGGTACTAAAGACTTTTCTAAGATGACATTAGGTCAAAAACAATTACTTGTTGTTAGATTACAAGATATACCAAGAAGATTATCACCAGCACCTATGACAGATGTTTCTAATGTAATTCAAGGTAAAGAAAGACTTAACAAAGAACCTTTAAGAAAACTATTAGCAGATGATGCAGATACTAGAGTTGATTTAAATACTCCAAAAGAATATTCAAGAAAAGAAATAAAAGATATTTCTGGAACTTCTGGAGCAGAAACAACTCAACTAATAAATAGATTATTAAAAAGTAAAAGATTAACAAAAAAGAACAATAATAAATATGTATTTTTTGATGGCAGTTTAAAATTAAAAAATGGACAACCAGTTCAAACAGAAGATTTTTTCCAAAAATATATGTATGAAAATGGAAGTTCTTTTATGGAATCTCCACAAGATTACGCCAGCAGATTAGCTAAATTAAAACTTAAAAATGGATCACCTATGTTCAATGATATTAATGAAATGAACAGTATGGTTGAAAGCGAGTTTAAGAGAAGAAGAGTAAATCAAGTAAGTCTTGAAGAAATGCAATCTAACGATTTAAGACAAAGATTAATTGCTGCTAATATGGCAGGCGAAGCACCTCAGTCTGTTCAAAGAACTCCAGAAGAAATCATAATAAGAGAAAGACAAGCTATTAGGATTCAAAAAGAAATAGATAAAAAATTAAAAAAACTTGTTAGTGGAAAACAAGAATTACAAGTTGCTATTTCACCTATAATGAGAAGTGAAAATAAATTTAAAAAATTTGGAGAGCTTTCTCCAGAAGTTGAAGGTTCTTATATTAAAAGTTTAAATACTATATTTTTAAATGTAGAATCTGTTGATCCTGATTTAAATAAAAGCCAAGAAGATATAGAAGCGTCTTTATCAAGTGTTTTAGATCACGAAATTATTCATGCTTTAGTTGATTTAAATTTATTTACAGATAAAGAATTATCTAATCTTAATAGGTATGCAAGTAACACACTTGTTCCTAAATCTTATGATGAATTATCAGCAGAAAAAAAAGAAACATTTGTTCAAAGAGCTGCAAGAATTAATCCAAATTTAAGAACAAATCCAGAAGCAATACAAGAAGAAGCTGTAGCAGAAATGTATAGGGCTTGGTCTCAAGATAATAAATCAGTTACTGGTCAGCCAAGAAGTTTATTACAAAGGATATTAGACTTCTTTACAGGTATTATAGATGGACTAAAAGGAGCTGGGTTTAATTCAGCAGAAACATATGATGCTATTGCCCTATCTATTAGTGAAGGAGAAATAGGTAAAAGAAAAAATAATGAAGATGTTGTAGAAACAATAGTTGGAGCAATAGAGGAGGGAGAAAAAGAAGTTCCAGATGATGAAGAAGACAGAAGAATAGAAACAACAACAGAAAGATTATTTACAGAAAGAGAAACACCTGGATTACTTCCTTCAGATGAAATTGTTTATTCAATTTCTCCAGTTAAAGCTCCAGGGCCAAACGCTGAAACATATGAATATTTAAATCAAACAAGCATAGGTTATCCTATTGTTTCTAATGATAAAGTTACAAGAGAGCTTGTAAGAATTTACGAACAAATGAGAAAGAATGGAACTGAAGGTCAGTTTGGTCAAAGACAAGTAGAATCTGTTTTTAAAGAAATGAAAGTTGATTTACCAGATGGTATTAATATTCCAAACATAGACACCCTTCGTGAAAGAATTGTAAAAAGTTATAATGAAGACAATGACTCTCATTGGTATAAAAGATTTGGTAGATTAATTGAATCAGAGATAGGTTCAGCAAATATGGTAGAATTTTCTACTGTTTTAGCTATTACATCAGGACAAAATGCTGTTGATTCTAATCTTATTCAAACATTAGACACAATGATGGAAATAAGAAAAATTAAAAAAGAATTAGGTAAATTACCATCAGAAGCTGCACTAACAAAAAGACTAAAAGAAAATGCTATATACAATGGGCAACAAGCTAAATCAGTTGCTAAAATGTATTTAGAAGGTAACTGGAATACATCAGATATAGGTTATGCAAAAACTCCTACTTTTGCTAGAAGTATGTTTGCTGGTACTCAAGGAGAATTTTTTCCTTTCGGTACTATGGATATTCATATGATGAGAGCTTACGGATTTGAACCTGTATATCCTCAGACAATTAAATCTGGAAAAAATAAAGGAAGACCTCACAAACAAGCTGGTCAATTAAGAGATATACCTACAGCTAACGAACAATCTGTAATGCAGTTTTTAAATACTGTTTTATCAACTCAGGCTTACGAAACAAAAGATGGGAAAAGTTCTTTTGCTCCAGATGAAATACAGGCTTTAGGTTGGTTTGAACAGAGAAGAAGAACGACTGACGCAGATCAATTTGGTGATGCTACTATAGATGGTTTGTTTGCAACACCAAAGGTAGCTAGGTCTGTAAGAGATTTAAAAGAAATGAAAGAAAATGAAGATTTTAATACTAACATTCCTTTAGATGAAGGTTTAAGTAGTATTAATGATATTTTATTTAAAGGAAGAGATAATTTATTAGGTTGGAATGGTAATTTAGACCCATTGTATTATATACATCAGGCAGTAGCACCGACTATTGTTGTTTCACCTAATGTTGGTGTTGATACATTAGGTATGACAGAAGGATTAACTTTAGAACAATCAGAAGATTTAAGTGATAGAATATTTAATTCAATCACAAATGATCATCTTGGAAGACCTCAGATAACATTTTTAAATGATTTATCTATTCCACATGAAATAAGAAAAACTTATGGTGGGTGGAATGGTGTAATAGAACCTAGTTATATTATAACATTTCCATCATTAAGATATGATACAGATGAGATTACTTCCATTGCTCAAATTCTTGGTTCTGCTTTAAGACAAGACGCTACAGTAATTGCACAACCAAATTATAGTGGTGATTATAGAGGTATTATAGTAAGGAAACAAAATGGAGAGCCAATAACTAGAGAAGACTCTATAGCTTTAGCTGAAAATTTAAGTTTTGAAGGTAATCCTTTAGGGTTTACATTAGAAATGATACCAGAAGACAATAGTGTATTTTTTATGGATGATGCTAGTTTTGGTCTTAAAACTAAAGCAGAAAGAGATCAAAGAGCCTCTGAGTTTACTGCTTTCTTAAAAGAAAATGTTGGCAATATATTAGGAACAGATGTAGAATTAAATTCATTCAATACAGAAGGAGATTATCTTGACAGAGAAGCAGGAGATTACAGAGGAAGAGACAATAGACCAACGCCTTTTGAGGGAATCAGGCGTTACGCCAGTGTCACAAAATCATCCAATTTACAAACGGCCGCCTTCAATACGCTTTTTGAACCGATTGAACGACAAATCAGAGACTTCTTCGAGTTAGAACAAATTCCTATACCTTCTAAAGGTATATCAGCATTAAAAGACCCATTATCAGCTTTAGAATCAAAACAAGATGCTGATAATTTTGAGGTAGAAAAAGCTAAATTAGAATTAGAACAAGCCAATATATCTATAAGTCCGGGTGGTATTCCTCCATACAGTCTTAGAAATGCTTCCAATACAGCTATAGAAACTGCTAACAGAATGTTAAATTCTAATGCATTTATATACGATAAAAAAATAGATGACGATTACAAAGAAAGTAGAAAAGCAGAAAAATTAGATTTTAACAATTATGGAACTCCATTTAAATCACCACCTTTTAAAGAAGATCAAGAAATACATTGGGCTAGAAAGATGTTAGATACCCTTACAGTTCCGTTTTTTAGTTTAATTGGTAAAGGAAGTTACGCAGAAAATAAAGAAAACACATATCTTGGAGCAGAGATATTTAATAATATGAGAGGAAAAATTGTAGACAGACATGATGGCCAAAGAAAAGCTGCTCAGAAAATTTATACATGGTTAAAAGAAGAAGGAAAAGATGAAGAAGCAGAAAAGTTAATAAGAGCTGATACAAGTGCCGAAGCTGCATCAACTTTTGCTGATAGATCAAGAGCTTTTCTAGGAGATTCAATAAAAAAAGGTGGTATTTATCAATTTGTAGATGGTAAAGGAAACATAACAAATGATTGGAGAAACGGAAGTACAGCAGTAGTACCAGTAACACTAGAAGATGGTTCTAGTGCTAGTTTTTTAGATTTAATGGCTCTTCTTCATCAAGAAGTTACAAACGAAGATGGTTCTAAAAAAACTATTTCATTAGAACAAGACTTTGCTAATTACATGATACATAGAAGAATAAAATCATTACAAGAAAATAATTTGTTTGATGAATCAGAGCTAAAAGAACAATTAGAAAATAATAATATGTTGAAAAACTTTTTAGATAATGATGATTATTTTAAAATGTTAACAAACGATAAACCTACAATAGAAAAAGCAGCTGATATTTATGACGCTTTAAACGATCAAGTTATTGATTATGCTATAACAACAAATCTTTTAAATAAAC
>Ga0209232_1000696_pt1 | contig 19736 bp, 43 predicted proteins | sample ETNvirenome_2_60_FD_184066 | JGI IMG/M metagenome (GOLD analysis project Ga0209232, IMG submission 184066) | Marine viral communities from the Pacific Ocean - ETNP_2_60 (SPAdes) (version 2) | ecosystem: Environmental > Aquatic > Marine > Oceanic | place: Pacific Ocean | collected 2013-06-22
AAACAATGACTACTGGTATAGATGCCATAGATAAATTTTTGTTAGAACCTTATTTTAAGATAGTTGCAGCTAATAAGTACGGAAAAACAATATTGTCTCCTCAAACTCACGCTATTAATTTCGTTAGCAATATGGGTTTTGCCTTTGTTAATGGACACGGAGACATTAAATCTTTCAAAGAAGCTTATAATGCTTTTCATAAGGATTTTAATAGAGATCAATACAATAAATATATTAGATTAGGTATAATAGATAATAATGTTCAATTAAAAGAAATAAAAGCTCTTTTTAAAGATGCTAATTTTGAGGACGGAATTACAAGTATAATAGATAAAAAAAGCTCAAATTTTACAAATAAAATAAAACAAATAACAAATAAAGGTTTAAGAGGTTTTGAAAAGGCTTATGGAGCTGAAGATAATTTCTGGAAAATATTTGGTTTTGAAAATGAATTAAAAAGATATGCAGATTCTGAATATGGAAAAAAACCAAGTGAACTTAATGAAACGGAACTAGCTGAAGTAGAAAAGATAGCAGCTGAAAACGTTAAAAACATATACCCTAACTATGGCAGGGTTTCAGATATAGTTCAAAAATTTAGAATATTACCTGCTGCAGGTTCTTTTGTTTCATTTACATACGAGTCTTATAGAACTGCATACAACACTATAAAGCTTGGAGTAAAAGAGATGAAATCTCCTAATAAAAACCTACAAAAAGCTGGAAGAAAAAGATTAATGGGAGCAGTTACTTATTTGTCAGCAAGAAACGCATTGTTGTACGCAAGCACTAAAGGAGCAGGATTAGCAGCAACAGGAATAATACTTGGAACACTAAGTAGTGACGATGAAAAAGATAAAACATCATTAGCAAAAAGATACTTATATGATTTTCAAAAGGCATCTTCTATTGCCCCACAAAAAGTAGGTGATGGTGTTTTTGAATATGTTGATGTAAGTGCCTCTGACCCTCACGGTGCTATAGATAAAATAATTAATCGTATATCAGAAAGCGAAAACCTAGAAGATGCTGCAATAAATGCATTTTCTCAATCAGTTTTAGAACCTTTTTTAGGTGGAGAAATGACTGCGAACTTAATATCTTCCGTAAGTAAAGGTGAAAAATTATCAGGAGCTCCTATTTATGAAAAGGCAGATCAACCAGAAGATAAGTTAAAAAAAGCATTTTTTTATGTTGTTTCACAAATTCAGCCTGGGATTACTAAACAAGCTATTAAACTATATGATGCTGAAAAAAAGTTGAAAACAGCAACAGAAATGATGACTGGATTAAAAACATATAAATTAGATATTAAAGATCAGTTCAGGTATAAAGTAAGTAACTTTCAATATAAAGAAGAAAGCTTAAGAAATATTAAGAGAGCTTATAAAAAAAAGATAGAAGGTAAAACACCACAAGAAATAGAAAATATATATAAAGACTTTAAAAAAGATTATGATGAATCTATTAAAAGTTTTTATTTAGACTATAAAGCTGCAAGAGATGTTTTCGGGGTTAGCGCTGAAGATTTATATGATATAATGAAAGAAAAAAGGTTAAGCCAGTCTTTAATAAGTAATATAGAAGAAAACGACTTACCTACCTTATCTAAAGATCCTGATGAGAAAACAACTACAACAAAAAAAATAAAAGGATCTATAAAAGCTAGATAATTATTACTATATTGAAGGATGAGAACTTGCAATATTTGCAATCAATCCTTTCCTGATACTGAATTTCCATCTGCTGGAATAAAAAAAGGTAAAAGATACAGACGTAGACAATGCTCTAAATGTTACGGTAAAAAGAAAAGACACCGTAGATACGTCAATCAAAGATGGCTTAGAGAACTAAAAGAAACAATGGCTTGTGAGTCCTGTGGATACTCTAAAGAAACACATCCAAAGTTTTGCACTCAAGCTCTTGAGTTTCACCATTTTGAAAAGAATAAAGATTTTGAAGTAAGTAATGGCGTACACAGAGGAATGGCCGTAAAGAAAATACAAAAAGAAATAGAGAAGTGTAAAGTGCTATGCTCTAGATGTCACGTTGAAGAACATTACTCATCGTGATCAATCAACTCATCTAAAATTTTAATTAGATTCTTACAAGACTTGTTTACCTCGTCTTGTTTTTTATCCATTAAACTTTCATAAATTTCATCAGTAGTATCGTTAAGCAACTTAGTAATGAAGTTAACGTATGTAGTGTGGTGTTTCATTGTTTTAAATCTTCTGAGTATAAAAACTCATCTCCTAATTTCTTATCTATTGTCTTAATAGTTCTATATATTTCTATACTTCTTTTTTTAACTTCCTCTTTTTCTGCCTTTGTAGAATCTATCCCTAAGTGAGCATACAAACTACAGTCAATCTCCAACAACTTATCTATCTTATCCTTATCAGTCCAAGTCTTGAACTTTAAAATATTTTCTATGTCTTCAAATTTATACCTCATAATAAGCTTTATTTTTTTTCTCGTACCTATAATAAGCCTCCAATTCATTGGGACTTAAACTAGCCCAATTATACATTTCGTTTTTGTACATCTTTTCTTTTAACACTTCTTCAAAATTGTTTCTTTTCCTATCCACTACATCATCCCACAACTTTAAGTACTGAATATACTTATTTTTTTTCTTTGTAGGCTCGTAATTAGAAACTACTTTTTGGTAATTTAATTCTAATTTATCTGCTACCTCTGGCAATGTGTAACCAGACATTATTAATTGATTTACTAATTCGTTGTCAAATTTCATTTAAATTTAATTTTAAGTTGATTAAGTCTAAGTATTCATCACTATCTATTTCCCTAATATCAGTGAATGAATATAAATTCTTATGTAGCTTAACACAATCCACTGAAAAAAAAATAGCATTTGGTTTGTGTATCACCCCACCATAAGTAGTGGTCTTGTTAGGGTCAAGGTTGTCTAGCTTATTATTAATTAATTTAGCAATAGCCATAGACTCTACCATAGAAAAGCTCTCTTGTAGCTTGTCAATGAAACCCTCGTCAACATCAAATATTTTATCCTCTATATACTTCTGTTTCAAAACCGTAGCCATTTAACTCTTTTAATCTATATTCTTGTAATTTAGATAACTTTCCTTTTTCTGTTTTAATCTCTGAAAATAAAACATTAGAGTCTTTTGGTATAGCAATTAAATCAGGTATGCCATTTTTATTAGTCTTAATTAGTTTAAGAACATAATACCCTTCTGCCTCAAGTTGCTTTATTCTCTTTGATTGTATTGCGCTTTCTTTCACGATATAACATTCTAACCTTAGAACCCAATCTAAAATCATTTGGGTGTTTCTTAACTAATAATTCAAGTTGCTTGTCAAGGTTCATTGTTATAAATTTAGTGAATTATATTTATTTAGTTCGTAAAAATATTTAGTAATTTTCTTGTTATTGTCGAATTCTGTTCTATAAGGAGCAAACTTCGGAACAATTTCAGAAGTAATAATCTCCGACTTTAAATCGTTTAGATCATACATATAAATACCCGAAGAGTCTTTAACCAAGTAAAAAGGCTTCTTATTTATGGCTTCACCAACCATTAATAAATTATAAAACTTATCTACTTGTATATAGTGAGTATCATAAACAACATCCCTAACTTTAATTTCTATTATAGAGATGTCGTTGTATGCATCAAACACTTGATATTCATTCTCAGTTGGTTTTAACCCCCTATTGTAGTTTTTATTCAACTCTTTAATTAATTCAAGCTCTTTGTTTTTCATTTCCACTGGTTTCTACCAACTAACATTCCAATAATGCCATAGTTAGCTATATCAATAAATGTATCTTCTTGACTCTCGCCAGGAACATAAGCCTTACCATTTTTAATTAAGTTCTTTAACCTGCTTATCTTATCAGTTAATCTAATTGATAAACCTGTTAAAGCAAACTTTTTATCTTCTGACTTTTTCAAATCACCCCCCAAAGCAATATTATTCAAACCATAATCCATTTGCTTTCTCGCAAACAACTCATACATCTCTCGCTGTATGTCTTTGAACTCCTTAGATAACTCAGGATATTCTTTTTCAAACGTTTCTATTTCTGTCATTTTTATATTTGTTTATTGGTATTTTATATTTATTATCTATTTTTAGTAAATCTATTATTTGATGACAAGCCTTTGTGCTTTTAATGTAATATTCTTTTTTTGATAATTCAGGATTATTTATTTTATGCATTTCATCAACCCTGCAAACATCTGGCCTATTATCATATATAGAGCATTGGTTTTCTTCGTCTAAATGAATACATCCTCCATCGCCTCTGTCTGGTAAATAACCTGACTTACCAGCAATCATACAACAAGCTCCGCATCCTGAACATAAAAACTCTGTCATTTTGTTTTGTTTTTGTAACTTAAGTAAGCTCCTTCAATATTAAATCCACTACCACACTTAGTACAGTCTCCTTGGAAGTAGTTAACATACTCTTCTCTTGGTATGCAATACCAGTTATTATTATAAGGGTTGAAATGATATACTAAATTAAACTGCTGCATCCTTTTTGTAAATTTTCAATAGCCCATAATGGCTGTAGGTTAGTGTAATGACATAGATCATATGTTTCTTCTTCTGTATGAGCTAATGCTAATGGCTTAATGTGATCTATATGCCACTCACCGTAATTATCCCAACTCATTCCTTCTCTAAATTGATTGCTAATGTGTTTTCTCACCTCATCAAAACTACATCCTAATATATCTGTAGTCTTACCCATCTTATCAACAATACTTTTTCTTATTCTACGCCTTAAATTTAGTTTCATCTTGTACAAAGGGTCGTTGTCTCTTCTGTTTTTTTCCCTTTTATTTATATCAGCTCTATGTTTCTTAGCGTAATCGGAATTGTAAGCAGAAATATGTTCTTTATTATTAAGTCTCCACTCTTTAATAGCTAACGCTTTAGCATCTCTATGCTTTTCCTTATTCCTTTCGTAATGCATACGCAAGTACTCTTTCTGTTTTTCTTTGTCTTTATATGGCATAATCTCTTTTAAAATGTCTTAGCGTGTAATCTTTCTTTCCATTAACGGCTTTGTATATCATCTTCTCAATACCTTTCTCAGAAAATATCCAATAAATATTATTATGCATTCTCTCTTTAGTAGTCATACGATCACGACTCTGCCAATAACTAGTAGCACTAAAGTCAATATTGTAATAAACCAAGAAGTCTGCTTTTCTTAATGATATTCCCTCTCTACCACTCACAATCTGTAGAGCAATGTTCTTATCTGTGCTGTCAAACTCCTCAAGTGTAGTACATAAACTATCACCAAACACTTCCCTTAATGCTATTAACTCAGCTTGAAACTTATAAAATATACCTATCTTCTGACCATCAAACTTTTCCTTAATAAAATTAGCCTTACTTAAGTCAAGCACAACTCTTTTTCCACTCTCGAACTTCACCGTTCCACTATACATCTGATGCATCTTAGTCATTAGCTTAACAGCAGTATCGCCAAGTATATACTCTCCATCTATCTCATAAACTAAATCTTTTCTAAGTACACTAATCATATCCGTAACCTTTTGACTAATAGGAACCAATAACACCTTCTCATTAATAGTAGACTTAAAACCAGCCTCCTTTTGACTATATGAAATAGTATAAGGCTTCATCTCTTCTATAATCTCAGTAAGCCCATTGCTATAGTCATTTATGTTATATCCATTGATTTTTTTCTGCACTACCCTTACATACTCCCCAGCAAACTTATAAAAGCTTCTGTGTTTACTAAAAGGATTTCCAGGCACACCATACACCTGGTGATACATTTGAGAAAAACTCTCCGGAGTAGGAGTCCCTGACATTAAAATGACATATGGTTGATGGTCTTGTATTAATTCTTTTACAGTCTTAGCTCTTTTGCTAGGCTTTGGAAAAGCTCCCATTGAATGAGCTTCGTCACAAATAATGACATCCCACTTTATGTCCGGTATCTTGTGAATGCTTTCATAATTAATAGTAAACATTGTAAAATTAACAGGACACATTTTATCATAATCACTAGAGATAGAGCTTATAGCTTTTTTCTTAGTGATGAATAATACGTTTTCAACTTTTAACTTTTCACATATACCCAAAGAAGTTAAGGTTTTGCCTGTTCTAACCTCCATAGATAAGTAAAGTAGCTTTTTGTTTTTAAGCACTTTTAAACCCTTTTCAATGATATTTAACTGATAATCTCTAAATTTCATAGCAATTTTTGTATTTTAACACATTTCTCATAATCTTCAATGTCTGTAAAATATTCCAACATTAATTCAATCATCTCCTTATCATCAGGATATAACGGATCGTGAGCAAATAATATATCTACATTAACCACACCTAATTCCATTTCCTCTAAAACTTCCTCTATTCCCATACCGTCAACCACCATTTTGTAAGTATTAGTAAAAGCAATATGTAATCTTTGTGGATCTAACTGTATCATATGCTTAATGTTCCATTGGTTTCTAACTCGTGCTTGCTCCTCATTCTAATCCATTTACCAGACCTGTCTTTTCCTTCCTCAGGATTAACTCCAGTTTTAAACATAGCATAAGAACTTAACCATTGATAAAACTTAGTTCTAGATACAGTCATCTTAGCTTTAGGAGCAAAATCAGGATTCTCAGAAATAAAATCCATATATAACTCTTGTTTATATATTTTAAAACCATTTTCAAAATCTTCACTTGGGCTCTTTCCATCTAATAAACCACACCATTCAATAAATTCGTGACAAGTCTCAGCAGATAATTGACGTATTTTAAGATTCACAAAAGAACTCTTCACCAAACCTTTGTTCATATAATATTGTAAACAGTATATCATATAGTTGTCAAACTTACACCACTCATTACTGGACCAATCTCCAAACATTAACTTACCAAACTCATCATATGGAGTAAATGACTTGTTGTAATACTGATTAAGTTCTAACTCCCACTTTCTTCTTTCAAATGAATTACCCTTTCCTTTAATAGCGTAATTAGTAGTAATAGCAACCTTTGGTGATTTAGAAAAAGGTATCTTAATAGCATCTTTGTTTTTCTTCTCTAAAGTCAATCCTTCTGTAATCACACTAAACAACCTTTCAAAGTCAAAGTGTTTTCTAACATCATCAAAGCAAAGTATCTGCGTATCTGCTGAAACCAACTGATAAGCAAATGACTTTTGAAAATCAAAACCCTTACCATCAATAACCACTAATTTTTTCATATGCTGTAACGCATTCATAAATAAACCCTTTCCTGTTCCACCTTCTGGATTATCACTAATCACCTCGTCATTTAATATTACTGCTGGGCAGTAAGATAAATTCTTATATCCGTGCATCAAATATCCTATCGTACTCTCAGTAGATTGTATTCTCTTTTCATCATTAGCACAAATGTTAGAAACAAATTTCTTGTAATCACACTCAATAGAATCACAATCCTTAAAGTCCCTATCAATTACGTGGTCTTTCCAAACATAACCACCTAAATCAATGTAATCAATAGGCGTTACAGTATCATTAGTAATTTTAACTGCACAATTTTTGTAATATATATACGACTCATTCTTAGTGTCTTCAATAAAAAACACCTCAATAGAATCTAAAAGAGTTAAAAACTCCTCTCTGAAATACTTAGTATGTTCTGCAAAGTAATTATACACCTCTATGTCATCTACAGTTAATAAATGAGTTAGTATAAAGTCTTTTAATTCCTTTTCAGATGCGTGATCAATTAAGTTATTAGTAACCTTAACAAACACATAATTCTTACTCCCTTGTGGATTGTACTTGTAAAAACCATTATCTTCCAAAAACATTTTAAACTTTAAGTGAAATATCTTAATGACACCCTTCTTGCTTTTAGTCCAAAACTTATTATCAAATCCCTCTTCCTGTATTTTATCTATCACACCATCCAACACATCTTCATCTATTTCATCAAAGTACTTTTTAATATCTGTTTTAGACTTACCCTTTAATACATTTGACTTAATCTGGTTTATCTTCTCAGAATCCTCATAAACTCTTGTTCCAAAATTAGATAAGTTGGAATAAGCAGAGTCAATAGTTTTTTTAATCTCGTTTATGGTAAAGTCTTGTGACTGAAACCCATTCAATACATACTCAGCAAGAGGCTTCTCAATTCCAAAGTCATTAAATGATGACGCCAATATAAAAGCATTTTGATTTCTTTGACCTTCATTCATTGGGTATTTTTTCTCCCACCACTTTACCATAATATCCACTATCTTAGTTTGATCCGTAATAGGGATTGTGACTTCTTTATTCTCCATAACTATTGGAGTATCTATAATTTTATCCCAAACTATAGATTCATCATTGATGTGAATTAAAGGATCGTAACTCTCGTAGCATACTCTTGATATATTTTTAGAAGTGCTGTCAAAAAATTCACAATCAAAATATTGCTGTAGAGCCATAAAATATTTAACGTGGTTATCAACATCAGCAGGGACCTTGATTAAAACCTTAAGGCCCTTGCCGGATGGTGATATGAAAACACAATAAACAAACTCATCACTAATTAACTCTTCTCTATGTTGGTGTAATTTCTTTTGAGTGTCGTAATTGTCGAAGTCTAAACATATTAAGCCACTATGCTCCAGAATGGAGTCATCGTTTCTTTTATTAAACTTTCCACTAAAACATATAGCAGGTAACTCCTGCTTTAGCTCATTAATTCTTTTTTTGTCTTTTTCTGTTCTAATCCTCTTAATAAGATCTTCTGAAGACCCATTACTTATTCTTTCTATAATGTCTTTAACAGGTAGGTGAAAAGGTTGGGTGGTATCCTTTATGTTTTTAAATATGGTGATTTGTGACATACTGTGACGATTTTGTGACGATTTTAAAATTCTTAACTTACTGATTTATAACTTCTTAATACTATTTGTGACGAAAGTGACGACTTCTATAAGAAAAAATAATAAAAAGAATAAGGTGGTATACCCAATTATATTTATTACAAAATATTTCAAAAAAATCGTCATTTCCGTCACATTTATAGTTTTAGAATGTAACTTCCTCAGTTTTCTTGGTAGGTTCAAACGTGTCTAGTTCTACATACTTCTTACCAGACTTTGAGGTGTTAACATTTAAGTTAACCCATCCATTCTTGTCGTTAGACTTAAGGAATGCAATAGCATCCTCAACTTTAACAGACATTGATCCAACAACCCAGTCAGGTTGATTATCTCGGGTTTTAAAAATAAACCCATCAGCAAACACTTTTTCTTTGCTCATAACTATATATATTTAAATTAATGTCTACAAATTAACTAGTGTAGACTTCTAGTGTAACTCTTCATAAATGAAGAACTCTTCTATATTCTCAGTGGAATCTTCACTGAAAAAATTATTGTAAATACCCAATGCCTTCTCCACCTTATCTTCTCCGCTGTCAATAAAGTCTTGTGTGGGCTCAAATATTCCAAGCATCTTATTTACTTTATCTATGGCATAAAAGACTACAGGTACTCCAAATAGCTTTTGGTATATGTAAGCTTGACTATCGTAATTATACTTCTTTGCAGAATACTTAAACTTAGATATATCAGACGTTGTTTTGATGTCTATAATTCTATCTGGATGAAGTATATCAGCTTTTCCCTTCCACATAGCTCCTTGTATTTCTCTAATTGCAGGCACTTCGTATCGGTTCTTACTATTGTATATGGCTTCATAAAAACTTAAATTGCTTTTCATTATCTCCACCAACTCATCTAAGTGATCAGCCTCCTGTTTCAATAAAGCAACAGATAAACCCGACTCCTTTAATTGATCTTTATAGTTCTTAGTGTTTCTACTTGTAGAGTCAATAATCACAAAATCATCTAACTTATGAGGCTCTAACATAGATACGTGAAAGTATCTACCTTGAACCATAGCTTTAGTTTCCTTAGACTGCTTTCTAAAGTTCCTAGGGTCATTTAACAGACTGTAAATATCTGAATTAGATAAGAACTGTCTGCCAAAATCTCCATAGTAATCTTTGTCTTCTTGTAGCTTAAGGAGGGTTTCCTTAACATCAAACATAAGTCTTGATAGTTTTAAGTGCTTTTGCAGATAAAATATACTTCTTCTTTAATCTGTCTACTACTCCATCAAAACCTAAGTGCTTATTGTCTACAACATACTTCAAACAATCTTCCCACTTATCATCACTAATATCTAACTTAGCTTTTTCAGTATAAGTTGTCTTGTGATCATTGGTATTGTCTGGGTCATTAGTGTCATCTATTAATAATAAACCATTTAAGGCGTATTTTCTAGAATAAGAACTACTGCTACCAAAACTCTGAGCAATATCCATTCCCTTTCTAGATGGATCAACACCTGCACACGCAGTAACTGAAACACTTTGATCTGACTTATTATCCATTATAGTAGCAGTTGTAATTATAGTTACAATACCACCACACTCATTAATTGAGTCTGATAAAGTAATAGATGCATTGTGCTTTTTAAGTATAGGCTTTAAGGCCTCAAGTATGTCCTCACAAGAACGATACTTGTATTTACCAAAACTATTGTATTGGTTCTTTGGAGCTTTTAACTCCGATTGGATTTTCATTAACTTTTCCATTGATTTGATTTAATTGTTTATGTAATTTACTGTACTTACTTAGTACCTTCTCTTTTCGTGTTTTGTAGAAAAGTAAAGACTTTCGATTGTTATCTTGGTAACAATTCCTAATTTTTATAAATAAACTGTCTAGTTCAACCTCACACTCATTCATTAAGACGTTTAATCGGCCCACAACCCAACCCTTCTCTAAAAAGACATCATACTCATCGTCTGCTATCTCATCATAGTAAGGAGAAGAAGACTTAACAATAGTAAAATTATCTTTTTCTTTATTTATCTTAACGCCCTTATGAATAATAGCTTTTTCATATTTACTATTGTCCATATATATAGTTGTTCTTGTTGACTTGGCTTGACTCCAAACCTCTTCTAGACTGAACATTTTAATTCTTTTATAAGATCTCTTAAATCGCTATCTACTCTCATTTCATTTCTAATCTTATCTTGTCCGTATAAAATATTAGAATGAGCCATCTTGTGATTATGCTCACTAAAAATGTAATCCTGTATATAACAAGGTCTTATATTTCTATCCTTACACAGATAGAAGTAAATTTGCCTAGCATCAATGTGATTTCTCTTTTTTGATTTGTTAAATAGACTGTCAGCTGGTACTTGGAGCTTCTCCACTACCACCTTCTCTATTTTCTGAAGTGCTTCTTCTTTCGTCATTTGATTGATAATATTCATAGTCATAAAAATCCTGACTATTTATTGTTATTAAATTATAATATTCTCTTTTACTGTAACCCATTTCAGGTCGCTAATATAATATTTGTCTATGTAATATCCAAATTTAGTCAGATAAATTATCCCATAAAAGTTGTAACTCTCTGATTTTTATATAGTTAGGATTGTCTTTTAATTTTTCTTTTAAAATTGACTCTGTAATCCAATTTACTTTTAATCCTTTCATTGTGGTATCGCTTTCGTATTCCATTTTTCTATAGTTTGTTCATTAGTTGAATCGTCAATATAATAAATATATCCATTCAATTCAACATATAAACTATCTTTTGATCTTACATCTATTTTCATAATTTATGTTTTAACTGTTAAATACTGCACGAAAAGTGATCTATTTTTAAATAAATAGTTTGGGTTAACCCAAACTTTATATTAATTTATCATCTTTATACTCGTCATACTTTCTGTCTTCATCTTCATACTCCTCTTCTGGAAGTAGTAAAAACTCTAATTCATCAATGACTTCTTTTATTAAGTCATCACTTACATAAACCTCAAGCGTAGAAGTGTATCCTGCAATATAATCACCTACCAACACATCAATTATGTCGTCCTTTTTTATAAAGATATTTTCTTCTTCTACTATCCTACCTACACTTTCATCCTTTAATACATATATTGGATACCCATCGGCAGACCTCGAGCTATATAAACTTACATCGGTTAAGTCTGTATATTCGTTTCTTATTATTACGTTAGCTATTTCTTTTTCCATTGTTTAAAGTTTTTAAATAAAGTTCTTTTTCGTTTTTACAATCATTATCTTTTATAGCTTGTTCTAACCATAGATTGCTATAATATATTACAAAGTCATTTTTCATATTCTCTTGGTTCTGTATGTTCTCCACAATCGGAGCAAATATCCGTCCATTTGATTTCTGCTCCACAACATTCTGATTTTTCCATTATACCCATATTAAATGTTCGTTATACTTTAGTAACCATTCTCTTTTTAAGTCATCGACATAACCTTTATGTATGGCATCCATACAGATCTCTCTCCTTAATTCAGTTACTCTTTTTTCGACATATCTTCTATGCTTAAATCTTCTATTTAATTTCATAAGTCTTAATATTCATTTGGTTTGCGTAGAGTCTAAAAAAATACTCTTTGCTAGTTATTAAATTATTAGCCCACAACTCTTGCAGGTATTCTAAAGTGTTATTTTGTTCTTTCATTTATTTATTTCTTTGATTAGTAAATCCTCTGTTTCATTTAGTGAGGTCAAATAATATTCAGCATAAGCCGAATCAATTGCACCACTGTTTAAATCTTCTATCATCCAACTTTTAATGTATTGTACATTTTCAAGTGACTGGATCGTGTTAGTCCTATCTTTGCAAGATGTAGACATCATTAGCATTAAGCCTATTGCCGTAGCAATGCACAATTTTATAAGTATTTTTTCTTTTTTCATTTTATTTTATTTAATTGTTTTACATTCATAATTTATATTTTATTTAGTTTCTGTATTCACTAGCTATAGAATAGCCTACAGAATTTATGTTTTTATTTCTATCTAGTTGGTAAATTAGATACTTATATAAATTTGTACGTTCTGGTTTTTTGCAAAATTTAGTATATAATTTTCTAGTACGATCATCGTACTCCTTGTAAAAAATGTAAAGAGTCATTTTATTTATATTTTAATTGATTTTTAATTAATACTTCTTTTTTAAACCACCTTTCAAGCTCTAGAAGTTGATCCATTGTGAATCCTGACAACCTTTCAGTTGAGTAATGCATCTTAGATACTTCCTTGTTGAATAGTTTTCTTGCTAAGTGCTGTACGTTTCTTATTATATTTTCCATTTTATTTATTTTGTATTACAAATCCAGTTGTATCTTTTTTGGCATCTCCTTTTGCTTTTAATCCCAATACAACATTTTTATATTTAGTCATCTCTAAATCTGTTTTATCGCCATCTACCACTTTAAAACCTTTGTAAGTTTTGGGTAATTTATCCATAAATACAGCGGACACATTGCATCCACTATTTAAAGCTTCCATTATTTCGTGTTCGTTGTCTTCTTTTCTTGATAGTGTCAAATGGTATCTAGTCCCCAAATATTTTTTAACCTTGCCAATTATGGCGGTATAATCATAGACAATAATATTTTTATATAAAGGATTACTTAGTAAGTCAACGTTGCAATGTTTTTTAAGTTGATAGATAAAATCTATATCGCTGAACGTGTTTAGTCTTAAAGCTACATTTTCACCACTTGAGGCAATTTGATTTATTTCATTGGCCAATTGAAAAAGAAACATTTGTTTATTATATAAATAGTAATTTGTTCTATTAATTCGAGCCTCTGAGACATTTTTAAATTTACCGCGTCCCGCCTGAACTAGACACGCCAACGCGCAACCCTTCGAGGCTTTCGGACATACGTTAACCCCTTTTTTATTATGGTTGTAAGGTGATAAACTTAAATTGTAGGTCTTAAATTCGTTTTTATCTGTCTTGGTGTTTCCACCTTTTGACAATAAATTTTTTACTGGTTTATATTCTAGCATAATGTATTTTTTATTTATTAATTTCGTCAGCTAATATAATAAAATTTTTATTAGTTTGACAATTTATTTGTTTTTAAAAGTTCCTTTTTTGAATTCATAATCAATACACAACCCTAATAAAGATATTTGCAAATCCCCATTTTTAGTCAGTTTAAAATTTGGCTTGTGGTAAAGCTCACTAAATGTTTTTATTATATCTGTCTTAGTGTATATTATATTTTCTTTCATATTGTTGGGTTTTATGGGGCTAATTAAAGCCCCTGATTAATTTAATTTAGTTTTTAATTGTCCAAGTGTCGTTATTAACAATTTCTTTTAAACATAAAGCAATTTCATTATTATTTAAACCACTTGATGTTATTTCTAAAATCACATCATAAAACGACCATTTTTCTTGCGTTGCTATATCGTGTATATTAGATAAATATTCTATAATATTAAAATCTTTCATATTGTATTATTTATTTGTTGTTTTCGTCAGCTAATATAAAAACAAACATTTCTTAAAACCTAATTTAATCGTGTTTTGTTTAACCCTTTTGAATCCTTGATCAACAGAGTAACAACAGAGAAGAAAAAAACTTTAACAACCTTAAACAAAAACTATTACTTTTTACACCAACCTAACAGAGGAATAACAGAGATAAAACAATATTTTTATTTATTTGCTTTAAATGGGGGCGGGGTTTTATTCCCTTTGTAAGTATGTTTAAATACTTTTAAACGTTTTAAAACGGATAATTTAATTGTATTAAATACGGGTACGGGGTACGGGTAACGGGTCAACCGTTGCACGGTCAAACGTAACGAGCACCCACCACAGCACCCACCACAGCAACCTCCAAACCCCACGACACCACCCACCAAAACGGCAAAAAATCCACAAGGACCAACCAAATCAATACCCCCACCCAACAAAATAAAATCATTTTCCTATACACACACACGTCTATATCATAGTATATAGCCCCCAAATTATATGTGTTTCGTAACTTTTTTAGCTAAATGTGACGGTTTTCATCACAAATGTGACGGTTTTGTGACGAACTTTTACTTTAGATAAACTACTCTAACTTATTGATAATCAATTATATATTATTTTACTGTGACGAAAGTGACGGTTTTTACTCTATTTTTTAAATAAAAAAAAAAAAAGAAGAAGAAGAATTATATATAGTCAAATTTTGCAGAAAATATCGTCACAATCGGCACATCCCTGATAATCAGGCAGTTAGCCGTCACAATTCCGTCACACCAATACTTAACTAGTTGACTTTCAAGTAGTTGCTCGTCACACTAATTTTTTTTCACAAAGTTTATTGTATGGCTTTAAATAATTTATATATTTGGATAAAATTTAATCAAATGTCATACACTCCAAAAGAACTCGTTTTACACGAGGAGGCCAGAAATAAACTAAAGTCTGGCATTAGAAAAATCAGCGAAGCAGTTAAGAGCACATTAGGTCCAGGCGGTAATACTGTTGTTATAGAATCTCCGGCACATACACACGGAATAACGGTTACTAAAGATGGCGTTACGGTTGCCAAGGCTGTACAATTACTTGACCCAGTGGAGAACCTTGCGGTTCAGATGATGAGGGAGTCTTCTCAGAACACTGCGAATATAGCGGGTGACGGAACGACTACAGCCATTGTTTTGGCGGAGTCAATAGTCAAGGAAGGTCTTAAGCACTTGGCTGAAAATAACATTAGTTCCAATAAATACATTAAGTCTATTAACGAGTATACGGACAGGGTGATTAAAAACTTGGAGTCGGTGTCAAAGAAACTATCTAAGAAAGGTTTGTTGGATGTTGCGACTATATCAGCGAACAACGACAAAGATCTTGGGAAAATAATTGCAGATACTTATTTAGAGGTAGGTACTGATGGCGTGGTCACGGTAGAGAATTCTCAGAATGACCAAACGTTTAGTGAGGTTCATAAAGGTATTCAACTTAAGAGAGGGTGGGGTGCCAACTCTTTTGTGAACAACCAGAAGAAAGACGAGTGCGTGCTTGACGATTGCTACGTACTGTTATCGGATCACGTCATTAGTAACGTACTTCAGATTGAGAATGTGTTGAAGCCAATTATTAATGGTGGACATAAGCTACTGATCATTGCTTCGTGCAGTGCCAATGTGATGAATACATTGTCGGCTAATGTGGTGAGAAACGGATTGAAACTTTGTCAGATTGAGCCTCCTCAGTTTGGTTACAAGCGTCACGAACTGATGAACGATATAGCGGTAGCGACAGGTGGGAAGTATTTCGCTGAAGAGACTGGTGATGACCTCAACCTAATTAGAATGGAAGACTTAGGTAGAATAGACAAGGTGATAGCGGGTAGAGACGAAACTATTATGATAGGTGGTCACGGTGATGAGGCTGTCATTAAAGAAAGAGTGAAAGAGTTAAAGGTTCAGAAGGACAATACGAAGTCTAAGCCAGAGGTGGTGTTTATGAGTGAGCGAATAGCTTGCTTGAATGGTGCCATTGGCGTAATATACGTTGGCGGTAATTCAGACATTGAGCAGAAAGAGAAGTACGACAGGGTAGATGATGCAGTGTGTGCAGTTCGATCAGCACTAGACGAAGGCATACTTCCTGGAGGAGGCGTGACATTATGGAGAGAAGGTCATAAGTTATTAGATGGAGAGGATCAGTTGGCTGCAGAGAATTTATCTGAGTCAATGAAAGCTCCTCTTAGAACAATTATGATGAATGCTGGGTTGTCTGACGGGGACATTATGGAGATAGAAGGATTGGTAAGCAATTCAGATTCCAAGATGGGTTACGATGTTAAGGACGGTATGTTTGGAGATATGTACAAGATGGGAATATTAGATCCATTGAAGGTAACGAAGAATGCACTTAAGAACGCAGTATCGGTAGCAACAACAATATTAAGTACTAACGCCATCATTACAATGGCACGAGAAATAAAATAAAATGAAAACACTAAAAGATTTAGCAGAAAAACATTACTCTAATATTCATTATTCGTTTGATGTATATTACTATCCAGGTTATGATGATATGTATGTAGGAACATTAAAAAATATTATGAAAATAAAAGGTTATAGAGTACAATTCAAATCACCAACAATGGAAGGGTTAGTAAAAATGGCTGATCAATTCTTAGATATAACAGAAAACATACAAGAAGATAGAGAGTCAATGAAAAATCTTGTTTATGAATGGAACTTTGACAATAAAAAGGAACTAAAAAACCAAGTTGAAATATACAATGATTTGCAAGAAATAGCTGGCTTTCCAGAAAATAAAATTTAAATGAGAAAACCACACAGTTTAGAGATAGTTAAATACGATTACAATGGTAAAGACATTGTAATTAGTATGATAAAAGTATTAGACGAAAAAGGTGAGTATATAAAATTTGCTAAACTAGACAAAATTACACCATACTTATCTAAATACCCAATAAAATTCAAATGAGAAAACTAGCAATAATAGGTGGCTTAAGTTTAATGTCAACGGGAACGGCTAGTATGTTGTGGCATAAACAAAAACTTGATTTCAATCCAAATACAATTGCCTTAGCTACAGGAGGTTTTTTTGTGGTAGTAGGAATAACATATAGAATACAATGAAAGAAAACAAACTGCTAATGATGCAGAACCAAATAAAATCGATAAATGCTGCAATGCAGCATTTAATAACCTTATCTCTTGCGACTGAAAAAACGTTAAAGGCTATGCCTGGTTACGAAGAAGCGGTAGAAAAAATGAAAGAAGATGAAGCCGATAAATAAGTACATTGTCATTACTCCAGTTACGGAGGAGTTAAAAACAGAGTCTGGGTTGTTGTTGTCTCAAACTGATGCGTTTGCATTCAGGTACAAGAAAGCTACGGTAGTAAAGCCAGGTACTGAGGTGAATACTATTAAGGAAGGTGATGTGGTGTATTACGACAAAGCTCAAGCACACGAGGTGATCATTAATGATCAGTCGTATGTGGTTATTCAAGAGCGGGACGTTGTTGTTGTTTTATAGACTTGTTTAGTTTTAGTATTGCATTTCGATAAACTTTATCCATATACCTTACGTCATCTTTAAAAATTGGATTGATTTCAGCTGATTCAGCTATCTCTTCACCGTTTAGTTTTTTATATATATTATTAATTGCTCTTTTACCTTTGAAGGTTACTTCATATAGTCTAGCTTCTTTACCTTGTTTCTCTCTCCATATGTGAATGTATCCACGTTCTATTAAGCTTTTAAAACGAGTTGGGTCCCAAGACATAATCTGCCCATACTTATGAAAGTGTGTTTTGGTAAACAGTCTTTCTGAGTAGAGAAAGAACATTATATCTAAGTCAGCTACGGTGAATCCGTACTGCTTCTTTGCCCAGTAACGAATGATTCTCCAATACTTGAGGTAGTCGTGAGATGGCTGTATTCTGTCGTGAGGTTTCCTTACAATCTTTTTCATATCTTTGCTAAATATAATGAAAGATCGGATATTATTAGTGTTATTGGTGGGATTTATATTCGGTTTTATTTATGTAATCGAAGAAATAATTAATTATGGCAAGAAAAAAAAAGGGAAACAAAATATGCCCCGCAGGAATAGCTTGGGCTAAGAAAAAGTTTGACAAGTATCCGTCTGCTTATGCCAATATGGCGGCTAGTAAATATTGTAAAGACCCTAAATACGGAAAATGAGTAAGTTAAGTCCAAAACAAAGAAAGATTGCAAGACTAGCAATGCCTTTTGATAAAATAACGGGAGCTGATTTTAAATTATTAAAAAAGAAAAGAAATGCCAACAGTAAAAATAAAAGGTAAGAAAAGAGTATTTCCATACAATGCTGTGGGAAAAGCTCAAGCAGATTCCTTTGCTAAGATGAGCAAGGGTAAGATTAGTTACAACCCTAACTACGGAATGGAGAAAAAAACCAAGTCTGGATATTAATGGGAGAGTTAAAGAAATGGCGTGATCAAAAGTGGGTTCGTATTGGTACTGATGGTTCTATAAAAGGAGCTTGTGGTACTAGTAAAAACAAGAAGAATCCAGATAGATGTTTGCCTTTAGCTAAAGCAAAGAGGTTAAGTAAGAGACAAAGAGCAGCTACTGCTAGAAAGAAGAAAGCTTCTGGAGGCAAGAAGCAGTTTGTTCCAAACACTAAAGCGGTAAAAAATGGCTGATAAAAGTAAAATGAAGTGTAACGCAGTTCGTCCAAGTGACAGAGCTGGTAAAAAGAAAATGGTCAAAGGTTGTGAGGGTGGTAAAGAGAAGTTGATTCACTTTGGTGCAAAAGGATATGGTCATAACTATAGTGCTGCGGCACGAAAATCTTTCCGAGCCAGACATAAATGTAGTACAGCCAAGTCGAAGTTGACAGCTCGGTATTGGGCCTGCAAGAATTTATGGGCTGGCAAGGGAGGTTCTACAAAAAGTTCACCAAAAAGTAGAAGAGGAAAATATTAGTTATATTTGTAAAAAATACAAACTATGACCTCTATACCAGCAGGAACCCAGTTTCAGGGAGTTATTCCAAGTAACGGATATAAAAACAAAAAATCAGCTTTACTAAATTCATTATCACCACTATATACTATAGAAGATATTGCTGCTGCCTCAGGTGGTGGTGCGTTAACTGTTGAGACTTTAACATTACAAGGAACAGACGCAACAACAACATCTCAGGCAATATATGGGATTAATGTTATAGATACAGCTACAACTTCTGCTTTAGCAACTAGACTGCCTGCACCAACAACAGGAAAGCAAACTACTTTCGTGAATACTTCTTCAATGTCTATTTTAGTTTTTCCTTCTGTTACGGGAGGCAAGATAAATGGAG
>Ga0209232_1000697_pt1 | contig 19678 bp, 18 predicted proteins | sample ETNvirenome_2_60_FD_184066 | JGI IMG/M metagenome (GOLD analysis project Ga0209232, IMG submission 184066) | Marine viral communities from the Pacific Ocean - ETNP_2_60 (SPAdes) (version 2) | ecosystem: Environmental > Aquatic > Marine > Oceanic | place: Pacific Ocean | collected 2013-06-22
ACTCAAGCTACTTGGTTCCAAACGTTAGGTACTAAATTACAGAAAGTTTCTAATAAGATTCACGCTTCAACAATGAGAGGAGGAGCAAACTTCGTAGTATGTTCTCCAGATGTTGCAACAATCTTAGAATCTTTAACTGGGTTTGGGGCTGATACTGATGGTCTTAAAAATCAATTTGCTATGGGTGTTCAAAAGATCGGTGCTATCAATAACAGATACACTGTATACAAGAACCCTTACTGGCAAGATAACGTTTTATTAATGGGCTTTAGAGGATCTCAATTCCTTGAAACTGGAGCAGTTTATGCACCGTATATTCCATTAATTATGACGCCATTGGTTTATGATCCTACTAACTTTACGCCAAGAAAAGGTGTAATGACTAGGTATGCTAAGAAAGTAGTTAGACCTGAATTCTACGGTAAGATCAACATCGGTCAATTAAATACTATATAATTAGATAATTAATTTTCTTATATATTAATAATTGAATATTGTTAATTAGGGCCCCCTTAATTGGGGGCTCTTTTTTGTGTTATCTTGACTTACTTGATATTTATACTAAATAGAATAGGAGAAAGTTATGGCAACTCATTTCGCAAAGGCAGCAGGAGCAAAAAATAATAAGAAAGGTTATAGATTCTTATTATCTTTGAATGAAGAACAGAAATTAACAAAACCTAATATACTTGATAACGATATATCTATTATAACTGGTAAAGCTGGTTCTGGTAAAACTTTACTAGCATGTCAAATAGCATTGCAAGGTGTACTTGAAAAAAGGTATAAAAAAATTATCATAACTAGACCAACTGTTTCAAAGGAAGATCTTGGTTTTTTACCCGGAGGTATAGAAGATAAGATGGCACCATGGGTATCTCCAATATATGGAAATATGTATCAGCTATTAAGAAGAGAAAGGGTAGATCAAATGATAAGGGCAGATCAAATAGAAATAGTACCAGTCTCTTACATGAGAGGAAGAACATTCTTAGATTCTGTTATTATTATAGATGAATGTCAAAACTTAGACGATACACAAACTCTTATGATTTTACAAAGATTAGGAAGAGATTCAAAAATGATATTCTGTGGTGACACAGATCAAATTGACATGAAAAATTCTACAGATAGCGGTTTAAGATTTTTACAATCTATAAAGAATGTAGAAGGCTTTTATGTAAAAGAATTAGAAACAAATCATAGACACCCAATTCTTGATAATATACTACCAATCTATGACAAATATTTCAAAAGTTAAGCCTTCAGCTTGATAATTATATACACAACTGCACATTGACTGCGGAACATGATATTTATATAAAAGGAGCAATATATGGCAAAAGATATTTCAATATGGCCTGGGTCTGGTTCTTTCTCTGCAAGCTATGCTGCAAATGAATCTCCAACACCTTTCGCACTATACGACACAGATAACGAGTTTACAGCTTCTGCTGATAATGTAGCTGTCTGGTGTGCAAGAAGACTTGGGTATCCTATAGTAGATATTGAATTGCAAGATAAAAACTTTTGGGCTTGTCATGAAGAAGCTGTAACAGAATATTCTGCACAAGTAAATAGATTTAATATAAGAGAAAACCTATTAAATTTACAAGGAGCTTCAACTGGTTCATCATTTACTGGTAAACAAATAAAAGGTGGATTAGATGCTACAATACAAATAGCAAAGCAATACGGTTCAGAAGCTGGTTCTGGTGGAGCTATAGATTGGTACAGCGGTTCTATATCTGTAACTTCTGGTTCACAAGTTTACGATTTAACTGATTCTAGTGTTACTACATATGAATCTGGTACACCAGGTACAAATGTTATAGAAGTTAAAAGAATATTTCACGAAGGAACACCGGCAATAAATAGATTGTTTGATCCTTACGTTGGAACTGGAGCTGGTACATCTCATATGATGCAAGCTTTTGGTTGGGGAGGTTATTCTCCTGCAATCAATTATCTAGTTATGCCCTTATATGATGATATGCTAAGAATGCAAGAAATAGAATTCAACGATCAGGTAAGAAAATCTGCACACTCATTTGAGTTGATAAATAACAAATTAAGGATATTTCCAAAACCAACAAGCGATTATACTTTCTATTTTCAATATATAAAAACATCAGATAGAAAAGGTAGTGTATCGGGGGCTGTTGTATCAGACTTTTCAAATCTACAATATGACAATATACAATACAAGTTTATTAATGATCCAGGTAAACAATGGATTAAAAAATACACTCTTGCTTTAGTAAAAGAATTGCTAGGATCAATCAGAGGAAAATACTCTACAGTACCAATCCCTGGATCTGAGACAACTTTAGATGGAGATGCTTTAAGAGCAGAAGGTGCAGCTGAAAAGGAAACACTAATTGCACAATTAAGAGAAGATTTACAAGCTGCTTCAAGAAGGAACTCAATGGAGAGAAACAAAGAGGAAGCAGAATTTCAACAAGAACTAATTAACAAAGTACCACTAGGTATTTATATAGGGTAAGATATGTCGATATTCGGAGGAGATAGAGATATTTCTTTATTTAGGCACATAAATAGAGAATTGATTAACAATATCATCGATACAAAAGTTGATATTGTAAAAGCTGCGATAAAAGACATAAAGGAAAACTTATACGGTGAAGCACTTGGCAAACAATATTTTCAAAACGTTAGAGTTGGATGCTTAATAGAACAAGGCTCAACAGAAATAGAAGATACAGATTTTGGACCAGATGTAAATAAAAATGTTACTTTTAGATTTTTAAGAGATGATATAAAAGATATAGCAAACTTGAAATTAGAAATTGGTGATTTATTATTTTGGGATAATACCTATTGGGAAATAGACAAAGTCTCTTCAGGTAATCAATATTTTATGGGAAGAAACCCTAGTACTAATTTTGCAAGTGATGAACATGGATATAACTTAGCTGTAATATGCGAAGCTCATATGACTAGAAGAAGTAAACTTTCTATAGAACAAACTAACAATGGCTACGATAAGAGGTTATACTAATGAATAAACCTACAGCAAGAAAAACAAAGTCACAAAAGGTAGACAGAAGTGCTCAAATAAAAAGAGACGATAAGCAACCTATATTTGAAGTTGGTTTATATGAAATAGATGAAACTATTAAATATTATATAGATAATGTAATACAACCTCAAGTTAAAGATTCAAATGGTAGTTTATTACAATTACCAGTAATTTACGGTAGTACAGAAAGATGGAAATCTGTACAAAAATCTAATTTTTACAGAGACGTTAAAGGTAAAATACAATTACCTCTAATGATGTATAAAAAAACTAACATAGAGAAAATTAGAGAACTGGGAAGTAAGGTAGACCCATTGGCTCCAATAGTACAAACTATAGAAATGAAATATACACAAAAGAATAGGTATGACAATTTTTCTGCTTTATATGGTAGAAAACCTGTAAAGGAATATCATCAAGTTGTTGTACCAGATTATGTAAAAGTTTCTTATGAATGTATAATATGGACAGACATGATTTCACAGATGAATTCTATAGTAGAAGCAATAAATTATGCAGAAGGTGCATATTGGGGTGATCCTCAAAGATTTAGTTTCAAATCTAAGATAGATTCATTTTCTGCAGCAACTGAAATTTCTAGTGGACAAGATAGAGCAACTAAATGCACATTCAATCTAGAATTGGCAGGGTTTATAATACCTAACACAATTCAAAAACAAATAAACAGTCAAACAACAAAAACCATATCAATGGCACAAGTTACTTTAGGTTCTGAGACTATAGTAAGCGATATTAACAATTTACCAACCTCAGATTAATATAATAGTTATAGGAGAAAAAAATGGCTACACCAAAAAAAGAAAAATTTACAACAGAAGAATTAACCGAACTTAAAGATATAAGAAAACAGTTTTCTGATATATCTTATAAGCTAGGACAAATAGAAATGCAAATACTAACGCTAGGTCAAGATAAAATTAAACTTGTATCTAGTTTTAACGAAACAATTGAAAAAGAAAAACAAATTGCTAAGAAACTTTTAGATAAATATGGAAAAGGGCAAATAGATATAGATTCAGGAGAATTTATCTCTGCATCATAGTCTTTTTGAATAATTTTATTGATATTTATATACGAGAAGAAAGTAATAATTTTACTTAAAAAAAGAATTAAATTAGGAGAATAAAATGGCAGAAAAAATAGTCAGTCCTGGTGTATTTACACAAGAGAACGATTTATCATTCGTTCCACAGGGAGTTGCCGAAATTGGAGCTGCAATCATAGGGCCAACTGTAAAAGGGCCAGCATTGATTCCTACCACAGTAACAAGCTTTGGTGATTTCCAAACAATTTTTGGTACAACATTTAACAGCGGTTCAGATACTTATGAGTACTTTACCTCATTAGCAGCAGAACAATATTTAGCAAACTCAGGAGCTTTAACAGTAGTAAGAATTCTATCAGGGTCTTATTCAAAAGCATCGGCATCGTTTATATCTGGTTCAGTAGTAGGAGGAAGATCAAATGGTATTCCAACGTCAGAATCTTATGCAAACCCGAATGAAGTAGCATATTCACAATCATTTCAAATTAGTTTAAGAAACGATGGTGCATTCGGAAATTCAGATGATTTAACATCTCAGACTTTAGGAACTAATAACTTACTTGCTAATGGTACAGCTGATAATTTAAGATGGGAAATAGCAAATGTAAATAAAAATACAGGTACATTCTCTTTATATATTAGAAGAGGTAATGATACATCTAATTCTAAGATAGTATTAGAAACATGGAACAATCTAAGTTTAGATCCAAAATCTAATAACTATATAAGAAAAGTAATTGGTGATCAATACTATACAGTTGGAGATGCAGGAACAGCAGATCCTTATTTACAATTAGCTGGAGATTATGCAAACAAATCTGCATATGTTTATGTAACTTCTAACGCACAAACCATAGATTACTTAGACTCAAATGGTAACACTGGTTCATTAACAAATGACTTTGGATTATATTCAGCTTCATTACCAGCACCAGTAGAAGGAGCATTTATCGGTGGATCTGATGGTACACAAGAAGCTGCACCAAAATTCTTTGATCAAATTACTGATAATAATGTACAAGGGTTTAATATGTCAGCTACAACTGATGGCTATAAAACTGCATTATACTTATTGAAAAATCAAGATCAATACGATATCAATATGCTAATAGTACCAGGTATGACACAAGCTAATGATTCTGCACTTACAACTTTAACAAAAGAAATTGCAGAAGCTAGAGGAGATTGTTTCTTCCTAGTAGATCCAGAAGCTCACGGTCAAACTTCAATTACAACAGCAGCAGGAAGATCAGAAGAACTGATATCTTCATATGGAGCTATGTATTGGCCATGGGTTAAGATCTTCGCTTCAAGATTAGGTAAGAACGTTTGGGTTCCAGCATCTGTAGTAATGGGAGGTGTAATAGCTTTCAATGATAAAGTAGCTGCAGAATGGTACGCACCAGCTGGTTTGAACAGAGGAGGAATAGGAGCTGCAATTCAAGCAGAAAGAGGTTTAACACACGCAAATAGAGATGAACTATACGAATCAAGAATCAATCCACTTGCAACATTCCCAGGTCAAGGGGTTTGTGTTTGGGGGCAAAAAACTTTACAAAAAAGAGCAACAGCTTTAGATAGAGTAAACGTTAGAAGATTATTGATCAATCTTAAGAAATTCGTTGCAAGTACAACTAAGTTCTTAGTATTCGAAAATAACACTTCAACTACTAGAAACAGATTCTTAAGTACAGTTAATCCTTATATGGAAGCAGTACAACAAAACCAAGGTCTTTATGCATTCAGAGTTATTATGGATGAATCTAATAATACTCCAGACATCATCGATAGAAATATCATGAAAGGGGAAATATTTATTCAACCAGCAAAAGCTGCAGAATTTATAGTAGTAGACTTTAACATTATGCCAACCGGAGCTACTTTCGGAGAATAATGATATTTATATTAAAGTAATAATAAAAGAGGAGAAATAAATGGCAAATTTAGTCGACCCAAATGAAATGATGTTTACGTCCTTTCAACCAAAGGTAGCTAATAGATATGTATTATACATGGACGGAGTCCCTTCTTTCTTAATAAAGAAAGCAGCAAGACCATCTGTAAAATTCAATACTATTACTATGGACCACATGAATACTCAAAGAAAGATCCAAGGTAAAGCAACCTGGGATGATATTTCTTTAACATTGTATGATCCAATTGTACCATCCGGAGCTCAAGCAGTAATGGAATGGATAAGATTAGGTTATGAATCAGTAACAGGTAGATCTGGTTATTCTGATTTTTACAAGAAAGAAATTGTATGTAACGTTTTAGGACCAGTAGGTGATAAAGTTGAAGAATGGACACTTAAGGGTGCTTTCCCAACTTCAGCAGGTTTTGGAGATCTTGATTGGTCTTCTGATGCACCAATGGAAATATCAGTTGGTATTGCATACGATTACGCAATCTTACAATACTAGTACAAAAATAAGAAAAGGAAAAGGGCTCTAACAATAGGGTTCTTTTCCAATTTCTTCATATTTATATTATATGAAGATTAACGTTATAGAATAAAAAGGAAAGGTTATTATGAGCGATAAACCCACAAGATTGTCCGACAAGGACTTAAAAGAACAATTACAAGAACAAGCTGGTCATGTTGAAAAAACCAAGCTAGTTGTAGAAACAAACTTCCCAACAGAGGTCATAGACTTACCATCAAAAGGTATACCCTATCCAGAAGATAATCCTTTATCATCTGGTAAAGTGGAAATGAAATATATGACTGCTAAAGAAGAAGATATTCTTACAACTCAATCTTATATTACACAAGGAGTAGTATTAGATAAACTTTTCAAATCTTTATTAGTTTCTAATGGAGAAGGTCAACCCGTAAAGTACAATGACTTATTAGTTGGAGATAAAAATGCAATTATGATTGCAGCAAGGGTATTAGGTTACGGTAAAGATTATGAAATAAATATACCAGAACAATATAATGCTGGTGTACCTCAAACTGAAACAGTAGATCTAACAAAGCTAGAAGATAAACCACTTCATGAACAATTGCTTAAATATCCAAACTCAAGAGAATTTGAATGGGAGTTACCTGTATCCAAGAAAAAGATTACTTTTAATCTAATGACTCACGGTATGGAAAAGAAAGTTGATTATGCTCTTAAAGATATTAAGAAAAAACAAAAAAGAACTAAAGATGAAACTGATAGAACTTTATCTACAAGATTAAAACATATAATCAAAGCAGTAGATGAAGAAACAGATTCAAAAGCAATTGCAGATTTCGTTGATAATCATATGTTAGCTTTAGATTCAAGAGCGTTCAGAAAGTATCTCACAGAATTAACACCAGATGTAGATTTGAAATACACATTTATTTCTAATGAAACTGGAGATGAACGGGAGGTGGAGATACCCATTGAAGTAAGCTTTTTTTGGCCTGACGCAACAATATAAACAATCTGTACATCAATCACTTTTTATGATGGTATACAAGATACCAGGGTTCACTCACACTGAACTCTACAACTTGCCGATATACTTAAGAAACTTTTATTTGAAAGAGTATAAAGAATGGAAAGCAGCTGAAAACAAAACTGCAGCAAACGCAGATCAAGCTCAAGATCAAGCATATCAACAGTACCAAAATACGCATCAAAATCCTAGTTAGTAGATATTTATAAACATAAGAATATAACTAACTAGGAGAGTGCGCATGTTTAGCAGATTATTAGGAAAAGCCTTATTAGCATTATCTGGTGCTGGTAAAGATTACAAAAAACTCAAAAAGCATATGAATGAACCAGAGTTCAAAAAGCGATGGGATTCAATGGAGGATAGATTAAAACAAATATCCAAGGACTTCGAAGACTTAAATAGAAAATACGATTAGGGTTTATAGATGGCATCGGCAAAAGAAGAATTAGCAGCAAAACGAAAACTGATTGCAGCAGGTAGAGAAGATTTAGCAGTTCAACAACAAAAGTTGGACTCTATGATTGCTCAGCTTGGTACAATGAGAAAAGCTGGTGATAAATTTAAGCAGATGCAAAACGATGCTGAAGCTTTAAGAAATAAGATAACCCAAACATCAACAGAATTAAATCAGATGGCTAGAGATGCTGGGGATATTTCCGAAGGCATTGGCCAAGCAGAAGGAAAATTAGATGGGTTTTCTTCTAAAGTTCAAAACATAACAGATAAGATACCAATGATTGGTTCATCCCTTTCAGCCGGTATACAAAAAGCAACAGATGTTGCAAAAAATCTAATGGACAAGTGGTTAAAGAAAACTGATGGTTCTATGAGAAAAGGCTTTAAGATACTTGGAGGTATATTAGGTGGTTTACTATTAGGAGGTGTAATAGCAGCATTCACTTTCTTTATAAAATTATTAGGTAAAGCTAAAGAGAATATGATGGAATTCTCTACTGCTATGACTGAAACTGCTAGATCTTTACAAATGTCTAAATCAGACGTTAAAGCTATTGGTAAAGGGGTAGGAGACTGGGTAAGATACGGTCAAGGTTGGGCAGGAGCTGTTGCTCAGATCCGAGAAGATATGGGTTATATACCAGAATTAACTGCAAAGGAAAATAGTTTAGTTGCAAAGTTAGCAACAAACGCAGGTTTATCAGGTGCAGAAATTTCAAGTATGTATAGAACATCTCAAAGATTGGGTGTTACATTAGATACATACGTAAAAGATCAAGCAAAGAAAATTAAAAATCTAAATGCTGAAATGGGATTACATACAACCCAAGCAGAAATAGTTAAAGAAATAGCTGGAGCAACAGATGAAACTTTAGCAATGTTCGGAAAACAAAACGCAGAATTAGAAAAGCAAGTTTTAATAGGAAAGAAAATTGGATTAAACTTAAATCAACAAGCTTCAATTGCAAAGTCTTTATTAGATATAGAATCTAGTATAGAAGCAGAGATGGAAGCAAGAGTTTTAACTGGTAAAGAATTAAACTTTGATAAAGCAAGAGAATTAGCCTTAAATGGTGACATCTCAGGAGCATCGGCAGAAATACTAGAACAAGTAGGCGGGATAGACGAATTCAATAAAATGAATATCATACAAAAAGAATCTTTAGCTAAAGCAGCAGGTCTAGAAGTTGGTCAGTTACAAAAATCATTAGAAATGCAAGCAGGAATTGCAGATCAAGCTAATGTTGGTGGAGCTGGAGGTGGGGGAGGCGGTTTAGATGCCGCAGCTGGTAATACAGATATGCAAGCAGCAGATGATGCTAGATCTAGAAGATGGGGAAAAATATTCCAACCATTTGCAGAAGCTGTTAGAAAGATAAAGAAAGTAATAGAAGAAAAATTATTAGTATTTTTTGAAACTGGAAAAGGTAAAGACTTTGTAGATGGAATTAACAATTTTGCTACTGGTATTGCATCTTGGATAGCTGGAGAAGGAGAGCCCGGTTGGTATACAGAATTAAGAGATTCTTACATCACACCAGTTGTAGATGCAATTTCTAATCTATGGACTTGGGCATCGAATAACCCGATTAAAGCAGCATTAGCTGGTACAGCTTTAGCAGTTGGTACTAAGAAATTATGGGACGGTGCTAAAAGTTTATTTGGCTTTGGTAAAATGGGAACAGCATCTAATCCGATGTATGTTACTATTGGAGCTGGTGGAGTAATGAATTCTATATCTGATTTTCTAAAGGGAGGAAAGAAAGGTGGATGGAGAAGAAATCTATTAGCTTCATTTAAGAAAATGAAGAAAACTGTTTTAAGTAAAACTGGAATAACTGGTGCTAAACAATCATTAAAGAAAAAGGCAAAAGGAAGTTGGTTAAGTAGAGGTTGGAACAAATTGAAATCTGGTGTAAAGAGTGTAGCATCTAAAGTAAAATCAGGCGTTTCAGGTGCAGCAAGTTGGGCAGGTGGAAAATTAAAACAAGGTTGGCAAGGTGTTAAAAGAGTAGGAGGTAAAGTACTTAGTGCTATTAATCCAATTCCAAAATTAAAGAAAAGTTTTACAGGTGGAGCTGGTAAATATATAAAGAAAGCATTAAAAGGAGTTGGTAAAATTGGAGGGAAAGCTGTTAAGGGTGGTTTAGTTGGTGCATTATTTAATGCAGCTCAATTAGCAGCGATTATCAATTCTGATGCATCACCAATGGATAAAGCAAAAGGTATTATTCAAACTGGATCTGGTATATTAGGTGGAGCTCTTGGTTCTATAGCTGGTTCTATAGTTCCAGTAGTAGGTACACTTGGTGGTGGTATTATCGGAGGTTTCCTTGGAGACTGGATAGGTAGTATACCAGCTGTACAAAATGCATTGGCACCACCTCTAGCTAAACTATTCAAAGGAGAAGAAGTACAAGATTTCATTTTATCTGATAGAGGTTTATTGAAATTCCAAAAAGACGATTTAGTTATTGGTGGTACAAAATTAAATGAAGGTTTAGGAATGGGAGATAACAAGCAATTAGATAACTTGGTAATTCTAATGGAAAAATTAATAAAGGTATGTGCAGAAGATAGAGTAATGTCAGTAGACGGTAAAGAATTAGCAACAGCTTTAGCTGAAACTAAAAATTATAAGGGAGTTTCATAATGCCTATAAATCAAACAGCAAACCTTTTAGCTTATTTTCAAAAGAATGCACCGGCCAGTAGTCAAACGACGCCAATAAATCAAATAACGTATCCACCAATACCAGCTACTATAAGTACATTTTCAACTGACCCATTAGTTAATCAAACGTTAGTTTCAATACCAGCGTTTTCAACTTCACCATTAGATGGTCAAACGATAAATGCTATAAGTACTCCTTTTTCTACATCACCATTAACTGGTGAAACTATGCCAAGTATATCTGCATTTTCAACACCACCCCTTGATGGACAGACTATAAATGCTATAGGAACATTTTCAACTGCTGCACTAAGCGGTATGACTATTAATGCTATTGGATCACCATTTACTACATTACCTATAAGTGGAGTATCAACAATAAATTCACCAGCAGCTATTTCACCATTTGCACCTCAACAATTTGCAGCTGGAGTTCCTGGTACTATGACATACAATGATGCATACACAACACCAAACTTACCTAACACTCCAATAACACCATTTACAACAGCAAATACTTTATTAGGTTTGGGACAAGCAGTTGAAACACCACCTAATAATATGACACCAATATCAGCATTAGCTGCTGGTGATAATTCTGCCTGGAGAGGGCAGGATCTATCGGGTCCAACTATTACTTTAGGAGTTGTAGATTATTATAGTAATGCATTTGCAAATGGGTTCACTACTCAATTTACACCTGGTACACAAACTAAATTCGTAGGTGTTGAAGGATCTCCTGGTTCTTTAACTTATGCAAAACCTCAAACTCCTTATGATACAATGGCTATGCCAAACAAAAACACTTATGCATCTAAATACAGTTTAGATACAAGGTTTGCAGCTATAGCAGAACTGGGATCTGAAATAAATTACACTTCACATTTTAATAATACTGAAGGAACTGATAAAATAACTACATTGAAAGCTTTATATGAGCAAAGCAATTATGCTACTCAAGCTACTAGATTTGATGGTAGAAATGTAAAGCCTCATGTATTAAGAGGTATTCAAATGGAAACACCAAACTACGATAGAGTAGACGGTATTCCAGATTCAGCAGCAGAACATAAAACTAGATTAGAACTTGCAATTGAAAATTCAACTTGGCAAGGTGGTTGGAAAGAAAGAAGGAAAATGCTAAGAAATTTCCAATTCCAATCTAGATTCCAATTAGGCTTGGGAATATTACCTCACTTATTTTTAATGGGTGGACCTTATAACAATAAACAAGATCTAAAGATAAAAGATGAACCTGGTTTATTAGCACTAGCTTCTGCTAAAGCTTGGATCTTAGGTGGTACAATAGCAAGAGTACCTCATCACTTAACTAATTATAGTATGTTAAATAGTTTAGGTATAAAATATGGCTTTAGTCCTTTTGGTGAAAAGCTTTATAGTATGCTTGGGAAATTATCTGGAAAGCTCGGTTTTGCAAATGAAGATTTAGTACCATTTTACTTTAAGGTTCTTCATAAAGACACACCACCAAACAAACCTTTATTTTCAACTTCAGATACTCCAGAAGGTATATTGCAATTTAGAGGAACGTTAAAAACTGTAAATCATTCTGTAACTCCACAATGGTCAAGTAAGAAGTATTTTGGTAGACCAGATTCAGTTTATACTTATACAGGTTATAGTCAAAATTTATCGTTCTCTTTTCAAGTTTATGCTCCAACAAGAGATGATATGGTGGAAATGTATGAAAATCTAAATCACTTAGTTGATATGTGTAAACCAGCTTGGAATACTCAAAAGTCATATATGAAAGGACCAATAACAGAACTTACTATTGGTAATTATATGGAAGATCAACCTGGTTTCATAGCAAGTTTAAGTATTTCTCCAGACGAACAAATTTATTGGGACTTAGGAAAGGATCCTATAAAAGGTTTACCTCAAATAGCTCAAGTAGTTCCTCAAGGTTTAATAGATAGCGTTCCATTCATTGGAGCAAACCCTAAAAAGTTAAGAACTAATAGAGAATCTTTATTAGAATTCCCGCTAAAGAAAGCTTCTAAAGTTCAAGGTAAAGTAGTACCAAGAGCTTATAATGTTTCTGTAACATATACCATGATAGAAAAAGAAACTCCAGATGCAAATAGTGCAAGAAGAACATGGGATTATACACCAGGAGTAATATAATATGAGATATAGAAATAGAAAAATAACAATAGAAAAAGAAACTAACAATAGAATTGAAGGTATACCAAAATATATGGATATACCTATTCATCCTAATGATCTTTACATACAAGCAAACGATGGAACAAGATTAGATATAGTATCTCAGCAATATTATAATACACCAAGATATTGGTGGGTATTAGCTTTAGCAAATAAAATGGGAAAAGGTACATTATATGTTACACCAGGTTTTCAATTAAGAATACCGCATAATCCGGAGCAATATTCTTCAAAAATAAAATAGGAGTTATAAATGTCATTTAGAGGTATTACATTAGAACCAATACACAAGAACATTCAAAGAAGATTATTTGAGCTTGAAGAAATGCATTCTTCAAAATATAATCTTCCTGGGGGAGGGTTAACTGGTGCTGCTTACGGTATAGATTTAGCAGTACCAGATGGAAAGCTTAATATACATAAATTAAATCAAAAAACAATTTGGTTTTCTTTAAGATCTAATGCTGGTGTACTTATGGACGATGATGCAAAGGAATACACTTCTCCTGATTTTTCTCATCTTAAATCTTATCAAGGTGGTGGATACAAAGAAAGATCTGCACGGTCTAAATTTATAGGGGCCAATGGTATAGAAGTAGACAAAGACTTATCACCGCCTCCAGGTATAGAATCTATTGGTATTTCTACAAAAGGAGCAATGGGTTCTTTGAAAACTGCAGATGTTAAAATTAGAGTTTATCACCCATCTGATATAGCTGCAATAGAGCAATGCTATTTAATGCCAGGTATTACTTGTTTTTTAGAATGGGGATGGTCTGGGACAACACCTATTAGCGAAGAGCTTTATAAAAATTTTAGAGGACCAGGTGGTTCTAAAGACTTGGAAGAAAGAATTATAAAGAAAAAATTAGGTTTACCAATTGTAGATAAACAATCTTTAATGGAAGCTTCAACTGCTTATCAAGATGATGTTGAAATAGTAGATAATAAACCCGGTCAATACGATGCAATGTTAGGAGTAATAACAAAATTTAACTGGTCATTAGATTCCGATGGAAGTTATTCTATTAACATGTCAATGATTTCTCCAAACTCTTTAGTAATGGGTATAGGTTTGGAAACTCACTTATTAGGAGCAACAAAAAATACAGGGTTTAGATGGAAAAATGGAAAATATATAACAAAGTCTAAACAAGTAAAAGTAGATGGATCTTATGTATCAGTACCAATATCTACAAGAACAAGTATATCAGATGCTGAATTTTTATGCAGATCTATGGTAAAACTTTTAATGAATGATGGAAAAACCATAGAAAGAACTGAAGTAGAAACAAGCGCAGCAGTTGCTGAAGCCTCAAAAGGATTACAAGGAAAAATTAATTCTGCAAATAATAGAATTAAAAAGAGACAGGAAAGAGCTGATAAACTTATGGAGGTATGGGATGCATCTCAAAAGAATGCTGATAAGTACGGAGCTAAAGTTCAATATAGCGAAACTACCGAAAGACCGATGGTGATGGGTTTCTGGTCTGGGTGGGGTTATCCAATCTTTTCTCAAACTGGTCTTGCAGTTGGACCAATGGTGGATTCAGATAAAGGAGTTTGGGGCGGTCCAGGAACCAAATGTGATTTTATCTCTCCTGATGCAATGGGAGGTTCTACTAAATACATGTTCGGTGGAAAAGTATATTCTTGGTATAAGCAAGATGCTTTAGCTAAAAGAAATGCATGGTCGAATCATACAGATAAACAAGAATGGAAAGATGAAGAGGACAAAAAGAAAATAAAAGTTTGGGAACAACAACAGAAAGATTTAGGCGTAGAAGTAGAAGCAGATAAAGAAGCTAAAACTGCAGGAGATGGAAAAGCTTATACTATAAAAGGGACAGGAGATAGTAAATATATATACTTTGCTGATGATCCTACATTGATTTTCAAAACCATGATTGATGGTATGGTTTATTTTGAATTAAAAGGTAAAACTCTTTGGAAAACAAGAACCACTTATGGTTGGCATCAAGATCCAGCAAAAACTTATTCAAGAAATGGTATTCCAGTAAAATACTGGTGGCAAGATGGAACAAGCAAATTAGATACTGGAGCATTATTAGCATTAAGAGGATGGAAAAGAAAATCTTCTGGTAATGAATACGAAAAAGCAAATTATGTTACTTGGAGATGGATAGAAGATTATCTATTACAACAAACTGCCCCTAAAAATAAAGCTGGTGATCCTATTATTTCATTAAATTCAACGCACGTTGGAGCCGATGCAGCAAATCCCGAACTAGAATTGTATTATCCAAACCAATGCGTAAACCATCCGCTTATTCAATCAATGGATTATGGAGTTTGCGTATTATTAGACAAACAATCTAAAGATGCAGTATTATCAATGAAAAATATGTTACCAGAAGCTGCCGGTGCAATTATTGAAGAAGGAGTACAAAATAAAAAAATTGGAGATAGATTTTGCCCACCATTAACTGGGTATAGTTCTTTTGGGAATAATTCGTCTGGTAACATAAGAGATATTTTAGTTAACATAGATCATGTTATGAAGACTCTAACTGCTCAAAGAACCTTTGAAGGTTTTGTTACTACTTTGTTAAGTGATATAAATGATGCATGCGGTAAACCTTGGGATTTCTCTTTACAAGCAAATGAAGGAGATGCTCACGTTTTACAAGTTATAGATAAAAATTGCACTCCTTTATCAAAGCCAGCTGAAACTTTAAGTATAAACCCTATTGAAGCTGGTAAGCATGATATAATAGAAACATCTGCAGCTAAAACTATAGATTACAAAGAAGAGGTACCAGAGGGAGTAACATTTTTTAGACCAGTTAGACATTATCCTTTTAAGGGAAGAGGAATAGGTAATATACTAAGATCAGTTAGCTTAAATTCTAAATTACCAAAAGCTGTACAATCGATGGCTTTTATTGCAAATAAATCGCAAACTAAAAATACTCAAACAAAAGATACTGCCGATTTTAATATATATGGCTCAAAAGTTGTAGACTTATTCTATAAAGACGGCGTAGCTCACCACGGTAAATCGGTTGCACAAAAGCAAATAGAATTTGAAACAAAGAAAGCAAGTATATATAGAGACTGGGCTTATACATATAATAAACTTTTTAGGGAAGATCAAACTCCATTAGCTAATTCCTTAAGTGCAAGACAAATTCAAAAGCAAGTAGTAAGTGCAGTAGTTTACGGATCTCCAGAGCAAGCGCCTAAACCTACTCCAATGCCAAGATTATTACCATTAGAGTTAAAATTCAAACTTGATGGTATTAGTGGAATTTACCAAGGTAATAGTTGCAAATTTTTAACTGTATCAGAAGGAGGAATATTACCAGATAGATACAAAGACGAAGTTTTATTTCAAATAACAAAAGTTCAACATTCTATAAGTGATGCTGGATGGGAAACTAATGTAGAAACTATGATGAGAATGATACCAGCAGAAGACAAAGAAAAAATGGCAACTGGAGAAGTAGAAGATGAACAAGCATAGGAGAAAAAGATGAGCACTAACGACGCAGATTTCGAAAGACTAATACAAGAAAATATTGACAGAGAGGAAAGAGCATACAATGCTATTTTAGAATATGGTCAATTAACTGGTGAGCCAGAAGAAGTTCAAAAGTCTTTGGGTATTCCTGCTATAATACCAACCCCAACTGAAAAAGATTACGAAAGAGGTTTTATGAAAAGATCTTTTGTTGCAAGGTATGACGCCAAAACAGCTACAGAGGTATCAGAAGATTTTTATAATAATGAGGCTTCAAATTTACCAGATGGAATTTATAAAGCTGTATCTATGAAATGGTATTTAACTAATAGTAAATTGCCACAACTTGCTGGTATGAAAACTACAATCAATGCTCTAAATGTAAATGCCTATTTAACTAACAAAGCTTCTAAAGATTTACCTCAATTAAGAGATACTATAGAAATATTTGATCAATTCTTTCGATAAGTCAAAAAAATTTATTATATTGTAAATATGAATATTAAAAAGGTTATATCAGAAGCAGAGATAAAACTGCGGGTTCAAACTTATATAAGCAATGGAAAACCTATAGACTTAGATTTATTAAAACCTGAAGCTTATAAATTTTTTAATAGGTTATATTGGAATAGGCCAGATATATTTGAAATTATACCAAAAGTAAAACATTTAGAGTATTACAATAGTTTAAGCTCCTTCTTAGAAACTTTCGATATATCCGACTATGATTCACAAGTATCAAAAACTTACGAAAATCTGATTTTACCTTTATTTGATTCTATACAACAAAATGGGTTATATACAGAAGATGGTATGGAATATTCAAAGTACAACTTATTTACAACTACTGGTAGACCCTCTAATTCTAATAATGGTATAAACTATGCTGCACTAAATAAAGCAGATGGTTCAAGAGAAAGATTCACAAGCAGATTCTCTAATGGTAAATTATTAGAGATGGACTTTGATGCCTATCACATTAGACTTATAGCAGATTTAATAAAATACAATTTACCAGAAACCTCGGTTCACGAATATTTTGCAAAACAATTTTATGGAGTACAAACAGTAACAAAAGAAGAATATAAACAATCAAAGGCTATGTCTTTCCAAGTACTATATGGAGGTGTTCCAAAAGAATTAAAGGGAATAGAATATTTTGATAAAGTAAAAGCTTATATTTCTAATGTTTGGGATATTTATAATAACAAGGGTTATATTCAAACTCCAATATTTAATAGAAGGTTATATAAAAATAATTTAGTAGAAATGAATCCTCAAAAATTATTTAATTATTTAATCCAAGCATACGAAACTGAAAGGAATATAAAAGTAATGATAGATATTCAATCATTGTTAAAGGGTAAATCGTCAAAATTAATTTTATACACTTATGATGCTTTTTTATTTGATATGGATAAATCTGAACTTTACCTAAAAGATGAAATAAGAAAATTAACAGGTTTTCCTGTTAAAATGCATATAGGCAATAACTATAATGATATGAAACTTTTAACTAGATAAGATGATATTTATAATCAAAGATAATGGAGTAATTATATGAACATAAATTCTTTAGTAAGTGAATGGGCTTGGCGAGTAAACGATGGAATGCCAGACCCTAATAACAGAAATCATATAGAGTTGCTAGAGGAAGTACTAGTTGCTAATAAATACGATAGAGAATTTATAGATCAATTCATACACCAAATTGCACCACTCAATGAAGCAGCAATAAAAAACTCAGAAGTAACTAAAGCTATAAAAGCAAAAGGTAAAAATGCTGATTTCAATAAATTCCTAAGAAATTTACCAGGTGGTGACCCTGCAAGGCAGATGAAAAATTACTTAGAAAAGTTAGATGCTAAAAAAGCAGTTGAATTTGCAGACACATTATATTCTGCAACTAATCCTCCGAAGAGTATTGGTGGAGGAGTTCAAAGAGACATATTTAATATAGACGCAAAGGGAATAGGTAAAGGTGAACTTTGGTTAGCTTTCATGGTAAAGAACTCAGAGATACAAGGTGGAGGAGTTTCCTTTGACTTAAAAGTTGGTAGTAAGAAATATGAAGTAAAAGTTTACGACACTTCTAATTCTGCCGTAATAAGATTGGGTACAGAAGGAGCTTTAGGTTCTACAACTTTTTGGCAGAACATTTTAGACACGTTAAAATTATTAGAAAAATTAAGTAAGTCTGTTGAAATAAAAGATTATTTTGACAATGACTTTGCATCTACGATACAAGCTATGCTAGGTAGGAAAGGATATACCTTAAAGGGTGAGTTTAATAAAAAAGATATGAAGACTTATGAAAAATTCTATCAATTAGCTGAAGCAAAAACAAAGGTAGCAGAATCAGGTTTTAATAGAATAGATTTAAGAGGGCCTAATACTAGACCAGAATCTTATACTATTAAACCTATACCTTCAACGATATCTGGTAATACTATAAAAATAGAATTGATAAAGGGATCTACAAAAGATACGGTCTTATCTAATTTAATAACTGAATTAAGAAGATTGAAATATGTAAGACAACCTTCTGCTTTAGCATCTGATGTACAGCAATCTGTAGATAATGCAATAGCAAGTGGACCAGCTGATGCCTTTATAGTATTTAGACCAGGAAGAATATATGTTGGTAATAAATTTAAGTTTGGCGTAATATCTCAAGGTGGTATAAAGATAATCGAAAGGTAAGTATGAAAACTAATTTATTATGCACATTTACAAATAAGAGGGAAAAGAGAAAAACTCTTGATTTAATTATAGACAAATACGATATTCTATATAATAAGATTTTTCTTTTAAGAAATGTAGAAAATTCAAACGAGTTAATGTGTACTTATAATATTTCGATAGATGAAAATTATTCTGAATTGGATAATACTATATTATTACACAGAAAAAAGGCTACTAATTCATTATACACTATTAATGCTCTTAATGCTTTAATACAAGTTTTGAATAATGGAGTATTAGATACTTCTTATCAATTAGATTGGGAAAATTACAGAAATACAATGCTCTTAACTAATGATGAAGGGTTAAAAAGAATAGAAACAGAAGTTGAAGATATAATATACATAAAGATAAAAAGGTAAGAATTATGATTAAATTGAAAAACTTATTACACGAAAACAATATCTCTGAAAATTTGAAATATCATATTAGAAATCAAATTTCTTTGAACGAATCAGTTTTTAGATACGGTTCAAAAGCACACTTTGATTTAATTAATGAAGCAAGAAAATTACATAGCAAGGGTGCTGAGTTTGATTCTTATTCTAAATTCATACTTGAAACTGATATGGGAACTATGGGA
>Ga0209232_1000699_pt1 | contig 19651 bp, 17 predicted proteins | sample ETNvirenome_2_60_FD_184066 | JGI IMG/M metagenome (GOLD analysis project Ga0209232, IMG submission 184066) | Marine viral communities from the Pacific Ocean - ETNP_2_60 (SPAdes) (version 2) | ecosystem: Environmental > Aquatic > Marine > Oceanic | place: Pacific Ocean | collected 2013-06-22
GCCTCGTCTGCCTCTTCGGCGCTCAGTAAGGAGGCGAGCGCTCGGGCGCCCGGGATGCGTACGGTCAGCAGGGCCGCCTCATAGGTCAAACCGAACCGAGTGACGCAGCAGGCCACTGGGCGAGGCACGGGAAGCCCTTGCTCATACAGCGCGGCGGTCAAGCGCACTTCACGAAACGCTCGTGTGCGCTCTGCCCCCAGCCAGACATAGCGTTGCTTGCTGACCTTGGCGATGAGCCCACCGCGCTGGTAAGGGCGCAGCACCCACTGCTCGTGGTCGCGTGCTTGCAGGAACAGGCTGCTGCCCCGGCCAGGCGCTTCGCCGACTACCAGGCCTCGCGATTGCCAGTAATCTGCCTCGAACAGCGCCGTGCTCAGTGGGTGAGTCGGGGAGGACAGTTGGTGTGATGCGGATGCGTCACTTAAACTGTCTGCATCATGTAGAATCAGCCCATTTTTCTGCTGGAGTGCCGCTAAGCGCATGAAGCCCTCTCTGCCTGCTCAACCAAACCATATTGCTATTTTGCGCCTCTCCGCTCTGGGAGATGTGTGCAATCTCGTGCCCACGGTGCGAGCGTTGCAGCGCCAGTGGCCGAACGCGCGCATTACCTGGATTATCGGCAAGGGGGAGCACAGTTTACTGGCCGGGCTTTCCGGGGTCGAGTTCGTCGTGTACGACAAATCGACGGGGCTCTCCGGCATGCGCGCTATCTGGCGCGAACTGGCGGATACCCGCTTCGATGTGCTGCTGCATATGCAGCAGGCCATTCGCGCCAGCGTGCTCTCGCTCGGGCTTAAAGCCAATGTGCGCGTCGGCTATGACAAAGCCCGTGCCAAGGACGCCCAGCACTGGTTTACCCAACACCAGCTAGCGCCCCATGCCAACGCCCACGTGCTGGAGTCATTCATGGACTTCGCCCGTTTACTGGGCGTCGAAGACGACCGCCTAGAGTGGAATCTCGCGGTGCCCGCAGTGGCCTATGAGGAAGCCCGCGCTATTAGTGGCGATGCGCCTTATTTGGTGATTAACCCTTGTAGCAACGCGCGGTTGCGCAACTTCCGCAACTGGTCGGTGGAAGGCTACGCCAGCGTGATTGAACACGCGTGGGTGCAGCACGGTCTTAAGAGCGTACTCACCGGTGGCGGCAGCCCGCTTGAGCGGGAAATGGGTGACCATATCGAAGCGCTCTGCCAGTCAGGTAGCGTGATCAACGCCATTGGCGGCACCTCGTTGAAAGGCGTATTGGCGCTGATCGATAACGCCCGCGCGGTGATTGCCCCGGATACGGGTCCTGCGCATATGGGCAACGCCATGGGCACGCCGACGCTTGGCCTCTATGCCACCACCAACCCTCAGCGGGCCGCCCCCTACTTGTGGCGCGATTTTGCCGTCAATGCCTACCCCGATGCGGTACGCACCTACCTGCATAAACCGGTGGACGAGGTGAGCTGGGGGCAGCGAGTACGCCATGCCGATGCCATGGACTTGATCAAGGCTGACGATGTGATTGCCAAGCTAGACGCGCTGTTGGCGCACACCGCAGCGCAGACCACAACAGGACCCTCGGATGAAAGTTGATTTAACCGCCCTGGAACATGCCCGCGTACTGGTGGTAGGCGACGTCATGCTCGACCGCTACTGGCACGGCGGCACCTCGCGGATCTCCCCAGAAGCGCCGGTGCCCGTGGTACGCGTGGAAGATGCCGACGACCGCCCCGGTGGCGCAGCCAACGTAGCGCTCAACGTGGCGTCATTAGGCGGCCATGCGGCACTGGCGGGCGTGGTGGGCGAGGATGAGAATGCCGAGCTGCTCACCAAACGCCTGGCTGCATCTGATGTAAGCACTCACTTTCAGCGCAGTGCCGAGATTCCCACGATCACCAAGCTGCGAGTGATGAGCCGTAACCAGCAGTTGCTGCGCTTGGACTTTGAGCAGCGCCTCGACAGTGTGGATACTAGCGGCCTGCTGACACAGGTTGAGCAAGCCCTGCCTGAGTGCGACGTGGTGATTTTATCGGACTACGGCAAGGGCACGCTCAACCAAGTGGAGCGGCTGATCGAGATGGCTCGCTACCACGGCAAGCGAGTGCTGATCGACCCCAAGGGCCAAGACTTCACCAAGTACCGGGGGGCCAGCTTGATTACCCCCAACTTAACCGAGTTTGAAGCCGTGGCAGGCCCTTGCGCCACCGACGCCATACTGGCCGAGCGAGGCGAAGCGCTGCGTGCTGAACTTGAGTTAGAAGCGCTGCTGATTACCCGCAGTGAGAAGGGCATGACGCTGATTCGTGAAGGCCAAGCACCGCTGCACCTGCCCACCCGTGCCCAGGAAGTGTTTGATGTCACGGGGGCCGGCGATACCGTGATTGGCCTGATGGGCCTGGCCCTGGCCGCTAACCATGCGCTGCCGGAAGCCATGATGCTGGCCAACTTGGGCGCGGGCCTGGTGGTGGCCAAGCCGGGTACCGCCACGCTCTCCATTGCCGAGCTTTACACCGCGCTGCATGGCGACAAGCTGGCCGAGTTCGGCGTGATCGAGCCAGCGCCTCTGGTCGATGCCGTTCGCGCTGCGCAGCTGCGCGGTGAGCGGGTGGTGATGACCAATGGCTGCTTCGATATTCTCCACGCAGGCCATGTGGCCTACCTGGAACAGGCCAAGCGCCTGGGTGACCGGCTGGTCGTGGCGGTGAACGATGATGCGTCCATTGGCCGGTTGAAAGGGCCAAAGCGCCCCATCAACCCGTTGAACCGACGGATGCAAGTGCTGGCCGGGCTCGGTGCGGTGGATTGGGTGGTGCCGTTCAGTGACGACACGCCCGCCGCCCTGATTGAGCAAGTACTGCCGGATATCCTGGTTAAAGGCGGCGACTACCGCCCCGAGGATATCGCTGGAGGCAGCGCCGTGATTGCCAACGGTGGCGAGGTGAAAGTGCTGGGCTTTGAAGATGGCGTTTCCACCACGGCGATGATCAGCTCCATTCTGGACCGCGAAAGTTAATGGCAGCCCCCCGCTGGCCACGGCTGGCCTACTCAGCGGCGCTGTATGGCTTAGCGCCGCTGATTGGCTGGCGCATCTGGCGTGAGCAAGTGCCCACTTACTCACGGCTCCAGCGGCTGGGGTTGTGCCTCGAACCGCTGCCGCCCCCACCGCGCATTTGGTTGCACTGTGCCTCGGTAGGCGAGGTACGCGCTGCCCGCCCGCTGATCGAAGGGCTGCTGGCGCGCTTTCCCCACTATAGCCTGCTGTTGACCACCATGACCGCCACCGGTGCCCAGCAGGCGTTGGCGCTGATAGCAGAACAGGGCGCTACCGATCAGCCTCGTCTTGCCCACCGTTTGCTTCCGCTGGACTTTCCCGGCGCGGCCAAGCGCTTTGTGGCCCGCGTACAGCCTGAGCTTGCCATCCTGTTTGAAACCGAGCTGTGGCCCAATCTGCTTCACGCCTGCCACCGGCAGGCGGTGCCTGTTGCAGTGGTCAACGGCCGACTATCGCCCCGCGCGTTTGCCCGCTACCAGCGTCTTCGCCCGCTGATGCAGAGCGCGTTAGCCAACGTGACGTGGCTTGCCGCCAAATCGTCAGAGGACGCTGAGCGCTTTCAAGCACTGGGGTGTGCGGCTGAATCCACCACCGTGGTGGGGTCGCTGAAGTTTGAACAGGTACTGCCTGAAGAGGCGTTGGCGGAAAGTGAGCACTTACTTCAAGCTTGGGGAGAGCGACCCGTCTGGGTCGCGGGCTCGACCCGCGATGGGGAAGAAGCGCTGCTGCTTACGGCCCACCGGCAGTTGCTCAAACGCTTTCCAGACGCACTGCTGGTGCTGGTGCCTCGCCACCCTCAGCGCTTTGACGAGGTGGCGGCACTGTGCGAGCGCGAGGGCTGGAAGGTCAGTCGCCGTAGCCAGCAGCAACCCGTTACACCCGCCACCCAGATTTACCTGGGCGATACGCTGGGCGAGCTGGCGGCGCTGTACGGCGCGGGGAGCGTGGCCTATGTGGGTGGCAGCTTGGTGCCGCTGGGCGGGCATAATGTGTTGGAGCCTGCCGCACTGGGTAAGCCCGTGCTGTGTGGGCCGTCGCTGGAGAACTTCAGTGATGTTGCCGAGCCGCTGCTGGCGGCCAAGGCGCTGACCGTGGTTGATTCCCCAGAGGCGCTTGCAGGCACCTTGGCAGAGCATATCGCTTGCCCTCAGCGTGCTCGGCAGGCGGGTGAGGCAGGGCAGGCGGTGATCGAAGCCCATCGCGGGGCGTTGTCGCGCACCCTGGATGGGCTTGGCCGCTACTTATAGCGCCGTGCGCTCTACGCCATCAGTCTTGCCCAGCAGCAGTATGTCGGCGCCGCGTGCGGCAAACAGGCCGTTGGTAACCACGCCGACAATGGCATTAATGCGCGCTTCCATCGCCACCGGGTCCTCAATCATAAAGTTGAAGCAGTCAATAATATGGTTACCGTTATCAGTCAGCACCCCTTGGCGATACACGGGCTCTGCCCCCAGCTTGACCAGCTCCCGCGCTACGTAGGAGCGCGCCATGGGAATCACCTCCACCGGCAGCGGAAAGTGGCCTAGCTGTGCCACGTATTTGGAACCATCGGCGATACAGATGAAGCGTTTGGCGCAAGCGGCCACAATCTTTTCACGGGTCAGCGCTGCGCCGCCGCCTTTGATCATGTGTAAGTGAGCATTTACTTCGTCTGCACCATCGATGTAGAAAGGCACGTCGCCCACATGGTTCAGTTCAAACACCTCGATACCCAGGCCTTTCAGCCGTTCGGCACTGGCTTCCGAGCTGGCAACAGCACCTTTAAACCGGTCGCGCAGAGGGCCTAAGCGGTCAATAAACAGATTGGCTGTCGAGCCAGTGCCAATGCCCAGCACCGTGTCTTTATCCAGGTGAGGCTCTATTTCGCGAATGGCGGCATCCGCCACGGCGGCTTTTAGTTCATCTTGTGTCATGATGGTTCCAGTATCAGGAGAGGCAGTCGCCCTTAGTATAACGACCTAATCGCTGGCTGCCGATGGAAACGCCGCTAGACGTTGCCAGTCGTAATCTGCTACCAATAAAGGTTTTGTTCGCACCCGTCAGGGTCACGTCATTTTTCTGGGATGTCAGCATGCTCGAAGCAACCGTCAAAAAGATCCTCCAAGCCCGCGTTTATGAAGCCGCTTGCGAGACGCCTATTTCTTCCGCTCCCTTTTTGTCGCGTCGTTTCAACAACCAGATTTTGATTAAACGCGAAGATTTGCAGCCAGTGTTCTCGTTCAAAATCCGCGGGGCCTACAACAAAATGGCCCAGCTAACAGAAGGGCAGAAAGCCAAAGGCGTGATCGCCGCTTCGGCGGGCAACCACGCCCAGGGGTTAGCCATGGCGGCTAAGCTGATGGGCGTGAAAGCGGTGATTGTCATGCCGCGCATTACGCCGGACATCAAAGTGCAGGCGGTGCGTGCCCGTGGCGCGAAAGTGGTGCTAAAAGGCGATGCCTTTGCCGCCGCCGCCGAGCATGCCCAGGAGCTGATCAAAGAGCACGGCTACACCTATATTCCGCCGTTTGACGATATCGACGTAGTGGCAGGCCAAGGCACCATTGGCGTTGAGATTCTGCGCCAGCATAGTGGCCGGTTAGATGCGATTTTTATCCCCGTAGGCGGTGGCGGGCTGATTGCCGGGGTGGCTGCCTATGTGAAGTACCTTCGCCCGGATATCAAAATCATCGGTGTGGAAGCGGAGGATAGCGCCTGCTTGAAAGCTGCGCTGGAAGCCGGTGAGCGCGTGGTGCTGGACCAGGTGGGCGTCTTTGCCGAGGGTGTGGCGGTGGCGCAAATTGGCGAGGTGCCGTTCTCGCTGGTGCGTGACCTTGTTGACGATGTGATCACTGTTAACACCGATGAGATGTGTGCCGCGGTGAAAGATATTTTTGAAGATACCCGCGCCGTCGCTGAAACTTCGGGCGCACTCTCGTTAGCGGGCCTTAAAAAGTACGTGCAGCAAACTGGTGCAGAAGGCGAGACGCTGCTGTGTATTAACTCTGGCGCCAACACCAACTTCGACCGCTTGCAGCATATTGCCGAGCGCACCGAGTTGGGTGAGCAGCGCGAAGCCATTCTGGCCGTCACCATTGCAGAAAAACCCGGCAGCTTTAAGAAATTCTGTCGCACGCTGGGCAAGCGTATGGTTACCGAGTTTAGCTACCGCTACGCCGATGATAGCGAAGCGCATATCTTTGTGGGTGTGCAGGTCAAGCCTGGTGGGGAAGATCGCCAAGCAGTAATTGATAAACTGCGTGAGGGTGGTTATCAGGTAGAAGACTTAACCGATAACGAGTTGGCGAAACTGCATATTCGTCACTTAAGCGGTGGCCGCCCCAGCGAACGTTTTGAAGAGGAGCTTTATCGCTTCGAGTTTCCTGAGCGCCCTGGCGCATTGATGAACTTCTTAACTCAGCTGCCACACGACTGGAACATTTCGCTGTTTCACTATCGTAACCACGGGGCTGCCTATGGCCGCGTTCTGGTGGGCATGCAGGTGCCCAGTGAAGATCGTACCCATGTTGCGGAGTATTTAGACGCGATTGGCTACCGCTACTGGCAAGAGAGTGATAACCCCGCTTACCGGCTCTTTATGGCGTAACACTATGTAAGTGCTTACTAACGGTGCATGCCAGAGCTGCTAGGCAGAGAGGTGTTTGTTGAAACGTTTAATTAAGGGGTCAAAATAGTGCTATTAGCAGTTGTCATTGAGCCCCTTATGGCCCTATAGTCGTGAGCGAAATTAGTGAAGTGGGTCATCTCCTCAAAATGAAAAACTTGGTGACGCACTAAGGGCATTTGGCAACTGTTAAACACGTTGGAGAAGAAGCATGCGGCGTAGAAAGCCTGATATGGTGATGGCGTTAACAGTGGTGTTTTTACTCGGCGTATTAGCCACTGGATATGCGCAAGCGCTGTCGGGGAGTTAACCAACGGTTAACAACAGCGCTAACGGTATCGACGCTGCACCTGCTAGGTGAATCAATAAAACGGGCTGATCATAGCGATCAGCCCGTTTTTGTTGGCCCTGCATTGGTTGGCCGTACAACAGCAGTATCGCTGACTACCGCGTTGAGCGGGATATCCCAGGGTTCGATTGGCAGGGCATCCACCTGCTGGCAGGCATGGGCCACACCAATCAGTGCGGGGGCTGGCCCAGGTCGACGCATAAACGCCAAGCTGCGGTCATAGAAGCCGCCCCCCATGCCCATCCGGTTAGCGTATTGATCAAACCCTACCAGCGGCACAATCAGCGTATCCAGCGCCCAGGCAGGCAGCCGATTGTGCCGGTGAGCAGCAAAGCGCGGGCAGGGCTCGGCAATGCCAAAGCGGTTTTTGACCATAGGCGTGGTATCGCCGTAGGCCACAAACCAAAGGCTGTTATCGCTAAAAGGGCGTAGTACAGGCAAGTAGATCGCCACCTGGCGCTGGCGCAGCCAAGGAATTAACGGCGTGGGGTCGATCTCACCGTTGACCGGCAGATAAAGGCTGATCCGTTTGGCACGACGAATTTCTGGAAGCTGTTTTAGGCGTTGGCACAGGGCCAGAGCCGCCTGCTTTTGCTGTTCGGCGGTGAGAGTGCGGCGTCGGCGTTTTAATTCTCGACGTAGTGCAGGCTTATCGCTAGGCGTGGTGTGGGTCATAACGCGGTAGGCCATTAAAAGAGTGTTCCCCAGAATGCCGCTGTCGTTCTGGCCCTGAACCTACTGGTTCAGGTGGGTGGCCGCAGCCAAACCGTCAGGCTTTCCGACGCACGGACATGCACACGGGTCTGGCTAGCATTTGGCCCCCTGGGTACTGCGCATAGGCTCGAGGGACTATAACGACTGGCGTACACCCCAGAGAACACCGCTATCCTAACAGAGCCACCGCTAATGCCAAAGTATCGGTTGAAGATGTTGAAGGGCTTAAGGCTCTTTGCGCGGCCGAGTGCCCGCAAGTGCTCGCTCAAGCCGATCATTTAAGCGGTTGAGGTTGGCTTCTCCGGCGCGGTGCTCATCCAGCGCTTCCAGCAGCTCGTGGGTAATATTTAGCGCCGCCATAATCGCGATACGCTCGCTGCCCAGCACGCTGCTTTGGGCATGAATGCCGTGCATGGCGCGGTCCAAATAGCGAGCAGCGCGTTCAAGCTGGACTTCTTCGCCCGTGTCGCAGGCAATCATATAGCTGCGACCCAGTAGGGTGATCTCTTTCGTTGGCCGCTTTGCGTTACTCATCAATGGCTCCAGCACGGGCCAGCAAGGGGCCCGATGCGTTAACATCACTACATAGGAAGGATAGACGGGGTTCACTATAAGAGAGCCGCTTGTGCGGGGTCAACGCGCAGGCTCGCCCGCCTATCCTCGTGGTCTTATCTTTACACTGTATAAAGCGAGCATGAATCATGTCATTGATTGACGAGCGCCAGGACTTTTCTGACATAGCGGATGTATTTTTACTTCACGGTAGTATGCAGTCTCCTGCGTTTTTGGATGGACGGCTGTGCGGCTTATTGGCTCTGCGCGACGTGACCGCCGAGGCGTGGCTGGAAGAAGTGTGTATCAGTTTGGGGGTAGAGCAACCCCGTGACCCGGCCAGCGCCGAGCGGCTGCTAGGCTGGCGTCGTCAAACCCTAGAAGCGCTGAGCGCTAGCGACCTGAACTACGCGCCATTACTTCCCGATGAGCTGTTCTCTTTGGCAGAACAGGCCCAAGGGCTGAAAGAGTGGACGCTTGGCTTTATGGAAGTGGTGGATGAAGTCGCCGATGACACCCTTCGGGAGCGTTGGTCGCAAACGCTGAAAGAAGCGATTGATGACCTGGAGGGCCTTGGCCAGATGGAGACCGACATCGACGATAGCACGGAAAACGAGAACGACCTGTTTGCTTTAACCGAGCATGCCCGAATGGCGGCCATGTTGCTGTACACCGAACAGCACCCGGGTAAGCCACAGGTAGAGCAAACCGACGCCCCCGTTCATTGAACCCACTTCACGCTTGCATAGGAGCCGTTATGCTCACGCCACTGCCTCGCCCTGCTGCTATTCAACCAGACGAGTATCGTCGGCGCCGAGAAGCGCTGATGGCACAGCTGCCAACCAGCGCCGCGCTGGTGGTGCCTGGGGCGTCGCTCGTCACCCGCTCCCACGACAGCGAATACCCTTTTCGCCAGCAGAGCGACTTCTACTATCTAACGGGCATTCAAGAGCCTGACGCGCTGCTGATACTGCTACCAGGCCGCGCTGAAGGGCAAAGTGTAGTGTTCTGCCAAGACCGCGACCCCACCATGGAAGCCTGGACCGGCCGACGACTAGGAGCGCAGGGCGTTGTCAGCCTGCATGGTATCGACCAAGCGTTCGAGAACGCTGAGCGCAACGACCTGCTGGCAGAGCTGTTGGATGGCCGTGAGCTGCTCTATGCGCCGCTGGATAACCCCGACGCGGTTAGCATCGCTGAAGAGGCGCTTGCCCATGCCCAAGCGGGCATGCGCCGAGGCAAGCCCGCACTAAAAGGCTGGCTGGATAGCCGTCCACTGATTCACGAGATGCGCCTCATCAAAAGCCCCGCTGAAATTGCTTTGCTGCGTCACGCAGCAGCCATTTCAGCCCAGGCCCACGTACGCGCTATGCGCACCTGCCAAGCCGGGCTAAGTGAGTACCAGCTTCAGGCCGAGCTGGAGCACACTTTTGTGTGGCACGGCGCTAGCGGGCCTGCCTACAGCACGATTGTGGGCGGCGGCGCCAATGCCTGTGTGCTGCACTATATTGAGAACAGTGATGTGCTGGAGGAGGACACACTGGTACTGATTGACGCTGGTGCAGAGTTTGATCTCTATGCGGGCGACATCACGCGCACCTTCCCGGTGAGTGGGCGCTTTAATGATGCTCAACGGGCGCTTTACCAAGTGGTGTTAGATGCCCAGGTGCGTGCGGTGGATGCCATTGCGCCTGGCGCTACGCTAGCGGATATCCATCAGGGCGTGGTGCATGACCTTACGGCTGGCCTGATTGAGCTGGGGCTTTTAGAGGGAGACGTTCAGGCGCGCATTGATGACGAAAGCTATCGGCGCTTTTACCTCCATTCCACTTCTCACTGGTTAGGGTTGGATGTACACGATGTGGGCACCTACCGCTTGGGCGAAGCGACGCCGCGCCTGCTTGCCCCAGGTATGGTGCTTACCGTGGAACCTGGTCTCTATATCCCTGATGAAGACGATATTCCCGCTGCCTATCGCGGTATCGGCATTCGTATTGAAGATAACGTTGTGGTTACCGAACAGGGGCATGACATTCTCACTGATGGCGTGCCGAAACAGGTAGACGAAATAGAGCAGTTGATGGTTAAAAAATAACCAGCAAAAACGGTCTGTTTTTTTGTTTATGTAAACTACGTTACGAAATTACGTTTAGCCAAGGTGCTTATAATGTAAGTGCGTTATATAAGCGCGTATTGTGATGAGGAGAAGCCAATGCATGGGGCAGAACAGGTAACGCCTGCACAGCAGCAGTCGCCCACCCATGACATCGTGATTGTGGGCGGTGGGCTGGTAGGTGCCAGCTTGGGCTGTGCATTGGCACCGCTGATTGAGCGCTATGGCTGGCGAGTCGCTATCATTGAGGCCAATGCGCTACCGCAGAGCGCCGAGGAAACGACGTGGCAGCCAAGCTTTGATGCCCGCGCCAGCGCCATTGCTGAAGGCTCGGCACAGCGCTTTCGACAGCTAGGCGTGTGGGAAGCGATGCAGGTCGAGGCCACACCGATTAATCGTATTCATATCAGCGAGCGGGGCCGTTTGGGCGCGACGCGTCTTAATGCACAAGAGCTAGGCGTCGCTGCCTTGGGTCACGTGATACCCAACGCTTGGATGGGACGCGTGTTGCATCAGAAGCTGCAGCAATTACCCATTGAGTGGCACTGCCCAGCCACGGTGGCACAGATGACTCCCACGGCCAGCGGCCACCATTTGCGGCTTTCCGATGGCAGCGAGCTAACGGCCGCGCTGACCATTTTGGCCGATGGCGGCCGCTCGGGGCTGAAGGAACAGCTAGGGATTGCTAGCCGCCGTCACTCCTATGAGCAGACGGCGGTCATTGCCCATGTGGGCATTAGCCAGCCCCATCAAGGGATTGCTTACGAACGCTTTACCTCCGAGGGACCCATCGCGCTGCTGCCACTGCCGGGGCAGGCTATGGAGCTGGTCTGGACCCATGCCAGCGGTAGCGAGCAGGCACGATTATCGCTACCGGATCATGCCTTCTTGAGCCAGCTTCAGCAGGCGTTTGGCGACCGAGTCGGGCGCTTTACCCGCATTGGCCAGCGGTTTAGCTATCCGCTTTCGCTGGTCACCGCAGAAGAGCCTGTGCGCCCCGGCTTAGCCGTGCTGGGCAATGCGGCCCATGCGTTGCACCCGGTGGCTGGCCAGGGCTTCAACTTAGCGCTGCGTTCGGTGATGGATTTGGTTGAAGCGCTCTCCCAAGGTGCTCAGCAGCAGCGCTCCTTGGGAGATATGAGCACGTTGCAGGCGTTTGAGCGCCGCCGCGCCCAAGACCGCGCCAATGTGATCCGCTTTAGTGACGGCTTAGTGCGGCTGTTTGGTTACTCATTGCCGCTGCTGTCCCACGCCCGTGGCGCTGGGTTGATCGGCCTTAATTTGATTGGCCCGCTGCGCCGTGGCTTGGCACGCCGCGCGATGGGCCTGGAGCGCTGACGCTCTTATCCAGTGCCCTCAATGACCCAAGCCAAGGAGTGTTATGACAACGCAATCACAAGCAGCTAAGCCGCCCGTCACGCGTTTCGATGCGGTAATTGTTGGCGCGGGTATGGTGGGCGCTGCGCTGGCCGGGCTACTGGCAGAAGCGGGAATGCAGGTGGCGCTGGTGGAAGCCAAGGCATCGCCGCTGCGCCTGGATGACGTCGCTGGCGAGATTCCTGCCCCCCGCGTTAGCGCGCTGACCCCGGTGTCCCAACGGCTGCTCACGCATTTGGGCGTATGGCCCGCCATGGCGGCGGCAAGGGTAACGCCTTACCGCTATATGCAGGTGTGGGATGCTGAGGGTAGTGGCCATATTCACTTCTCGGCGGACGAAGCGGGCACCGCCGTGCTCGGCCATATTGTAGAAAACGATGTCACACAGGCCGCGCTGAATCAGCAAGTTGCCAAGCAGCCGACCCTGACACGCTTCGATGGCGTCAGCGTATCGGCGCTACAGACGACTGCCAGCGGCCGCTGGCTGGTACTGGAGGACGGTAGCCAGCTACAAACGGCGCTGGTGATCGCTGCCGACGGCGCACGCTCTGTCTTGCGAGCGCTAGCAGGCATCTCGGTGGCGGAGGAGTCCATGGAGCAAGAGGCGGTTGTCACCACGGTGCGCTGCGCACAGTCCCACGGCGCTACCGCTCGCCAAGCCTTTATCGGTGGTCGTCCGCTGGCTTTCTTACCGCTCACTGTCAATGGAGATGATCGCTTCTGTTCCATTGTATGGTCCACAACGCCTGAGCATGCCAGTGAACTCACCGCTTACTCTGCTGAGGCACTGGGGAAGGCCCTTGGCGAGGCTTTCGACCATCGCCTGGGCGATGTCATGCCCGTGGATAGCGCCTATCGGTTTCCGCTGGTGCAGCGCCACGCCCAGCATTATGTGCAGCCCAACTTTGCTCTAGTAGGCGATGCCGCCCATAGCATTCATCCGCTGGCCGGGCAGGGCGTTAATTTGGGATTAATGGACGCGGCGGTATTAGCCGAAGAGGTGGTGGCGGCATGGCACCGGGGTGCCCCTTGGGGTAGCTTGGCCACGCTGAGTCGCTATGAGCGCCGTCGGCGCTTGGATAACACGGCCATGCTGGGCTTAATGAAAGGCTTTAAGGTGCTGTTTGGCAGCCATCAGCCAGTGTTTACGCTGGCGCGCAACCTGGGGATGAGTGGCATGAACCAGCTCGTGCCGCTTAAGCGTGTGGTGATGCGGCAGGCGACCGGAGAGCGGGGCCGCCTGCCGGCGTCGTGCCGCTAGCTAGCCGCGGCGGCGATCCACCACGTTCAGCGCTTTCAGCAAATTGAGCGCCTCGCTAAGCTGGTAGTCGTCGCGCAGCCGCTGAGACATGGCGGCGCGCTCCGGGGGCATATCGTCTTGGCTGCTTAAGTGGCCGTCTAGATCTGCTTCGCGAATTTCACGACGCCCTTCCGCGACTTCCAGACGGCCGCGTACCACCTCGACATCCGGCTCGATGCCTTGCGCCTGGATCGAGCGGCCATTCGGAGTGTAGTAAAGGGCGGTAGTGAGCTTCAAACCTTCGCCGTTGCCCAACGGCATGATCTGCTGTACCGAGCCCTTACCAAAGCTTTCAGTGCCCATGATGACGCCCCGGCGCTGGTCTTGCAGAGCGCCTGCGACAATTTCAGCCGCTGATGCGCTGCCGCTGTTGATTAGCACCACGAGCGGTATGTCGCCCGCCGGCGTATCCGGAGAGGCAGAAAACGACATTTCGGTATCCGAGAGTCGCCCTTCGGTATACACAATCAGCCCTTCATCCAGAAAGAGGTCCGTCACTCCGACCGCCGCCTGAAGAACGCCACCAGGGTTATTACGCAGATCCAGAATTAAACCTTCCAGCGGCTGATCGCGCATCATGCGCTCAATGGCTTGGCGCGCCTGTTCGGGAGTACGTGACTGAAACTGGCTGATACGCAGGTAGCCGTAGCCTGGCTCCAGCGTTTCATGTTTGACACTCTCACTGCGGATCACTTCGCGGGTGAGCGTGAACTCGCGGGGCGACTCTTCACCTGAGCGCAAAATAGTTAAACGCAGTGGCGTGCCGGGTTCGCCGCGCATTAAGTTGACGGCTTCCTGCAGCGATAGGCTATCGGTGGGGGTGCCATCGATGGCGACGATAATATCCTGAGACAGCAGGCCGGCCCGTGAAGCGGGCGTGTCATCAATGGGCGTGACGACCATCAGTTGGCCATTCTGGGTGCCCACTTCAATGCCGATACCGCCAAACTCACCTTGGGTAGACTCTCGCAGGCTCTGATACTCCTCCTCGTCTAAATAGGCCGAGTGAGGGTCTAGCTCGTTGAGCATGCCGCGCATGGCATTGCGCAGTAAGGTGCGGTCATCCACTTCTTCTACATAGCCGCGTTTGATGCGCTCGAATACTTCCGCGAAGGTTTGTATCTCTTCTAGTGGCAGGTCGTCGGCAACGCTGTTCGCCGGTTGGGCTGCCAAGGGTAGCGGGGCAGCCAGTAGCGCGAGCGGAAGCAGGGTAGCCAAGAAGCGCTTGGCAGGGGCCGATACCTCGGTAACAGATAGCGTCATGCGGACTCCGCTAGGCGAAAGGCAGCGCCAGCCGCGCTGCTCAGGTTGAGACGTTCATCATAAAGCCACTATCACCAGCTTATCCCGTCAACGGCGCGCAATCCAACGTTGCGGATTAATTGGTTCGCCGCTGTGGCGCACCTCAAAGTAAAGCGAGGGGCTGGCTTGGCCGCCGCTACTGCCTACACGGCCAATTTCATCGCCACGGCTCACTTGCTGCCCCGGGCGGGCGCTGAACTGCTGCAAGTGGGCGTAGAGCGTCATGATCTGGTCACCGTGGTCGATGATCAATAAGTTACCGAACCCTCGCATCCAGTCGGCAAACACCACACGGCCTGAATGAACCGCCGTGACTGCCGTGCCTTCGCTGGCCTGAATCACGATGCCGTTGTAGTGAACCCCGTTCCGCCGCTGAAAGCTGGCGGTGATGCTGCCTTGCACGGGCCAAGGCAAATCGCCTTGGGTGCGGGTGATGTTGGTGGTAGGCGTGGGCTCTGCCAGCCGCGCCAGTTCGGCTTGAATCGCGCGGAGCTGCTGCTCGGCCTGTTCGCGGCTCTGGCTGAGATCGGCCAGGCGGTCGGCTTCGCTCTCGTAACGATCATCCAGCGTGGTCACGACGCTGCGCCGCTCCTCGGTACGGCGGGCCAGCAGCGCGCTTTGCGCTTCCAGTTCGTCCGCCAGGGCATCCAGCCGGGTCTGGCGCTCGGCCAGCGCCTGCTCGGTATCCACAAGCGCGGTATCCAGACGGGCGATATCGGTCAAGCGCTGCTGGCGCGCCTGTGTTAGCCGGTTTAAGTAGGCCTGCATGCGGTCAAGTTCAGCGGGATCGCTTTGGTTGAGCAGCAACTTCAGCTGGGGCGTTGGCCCCAGCCGGTAAAGCGCGGCAAGCTGCTGACCTAGCGCGGCGTACTGGGCATCGCGTTCACCCTCTAAGCGTTCGCGGTGCTGGCGTAGCTGGGTGGTTTCATCGGCGAGCTGGCGTCGCTCGGCCTGTAGCTGGTCCAGCCGCTGGTGGGTCTGGGCCAGCTCTGTTTCCACTTCCCTTAGCTCTTGCTGGGCGCTGTCCCGCGCTTGGTCCGTGGCGCTCAGCCGCTTGGCCATGGCATCAATTTCTTGGCCGATGGCGTCAAGTTGCTCTCTGGCAGCCTGTTCGTCCTGTTGTGCCATCGCCGTTGACGAATAGCCCAGCGTTAGCAAGGCCGTCGTTAATAAGGCCGTTCGAGCTAGCCGTTGCCACATGGGCATTACTCGAAGCGCAGCAGCGGAGTTCCGGTCATCGCCTCAGGCTGTGGCTGATTCATCATGGTCAGCAGCGTGGGGGCAAGGTCACACAGGCGGCCATCTTCGAGCTGGGCGGCGCGCTCACCAACGTATACTAGCGGCACCACAAAGGTGGTGTGGGCAGTTTGCGGTGCACCGGTTTCCGGGTGAACCATCTGCTCGGCATTGCCGTGGTCGGCAGTGATCAGGCAGGCACCGCCCGCGCGCTCAATCGCTTCCACCACGCGGCCAACGCAAATATCGACGGTCTCAATCGCTTTCACGGCGGCGTCGAAATCCCCAGTGTGGCCTACCATGTCGCCATTGGCGTAGTTGCACACCATGAGATCGAAACGGCCGCTATCAATGGCTTCTACAAGCTTATCGGTAATCTCATAGGCGCTCATTTCCGGCTTTTCGTCGTAGGTTTTAACGTCACGGGGGGAGGGCACCAGGATGCGCTCTTCGCCTTCGTACTCAGCTTCGTTACCGCCGGAGAAGAAGAACGTCACGTGGGGGTACTTCTCTGTTTCGGCAATCCGCAGTTGGGTGAGGCCGCGCTTAGCGACCACTTCGCCTAGGGTGTCGGTTAAGTCGGTGGGCGGAAACGCGGCTGGCGCGGCGATGTCCGCTGCGTAACGCGTCATCATGACCAAGCCATCACCGGCAAGCGTTGGGCGCGCACGGCGCTCAAAGCCGGTGAACTCTGCATCGGTGAAGGCGCGGGTCAGCTCACGAGCGCGGTCGGAGCGGAAGTTTAGGAATATCGCTGCGTCGCCATCTTGCAATGTGATGGCGTTACCGTTAACCGGCACGCTGGTCGCCGCCACAAATTCGTCAGTTTCGCCGCGCTGGTAGGCGTCGCGTAGTCCGCTTTCCGCGCTGGTGGCGGTGTAATCGGCGTGGCCGTCGGTGAGCAGGCGGTAGGCTTGCTCAATGCGCTCCCAGCGGTTGTCGCGGTCCATGGCGAAGAATCGACCAATGATGGAAGCCACAAAACCGTTATCGGCACCGACCAGTTCTGAAAGGCGGGCGTTGGCGCGCTCGATAGACGCCAGTGCGCTTTGCGGCGGCATATCCCGGCCATCTAGAAAGGCGTGCACGTAGATGCGCTGGGCACCGCGCCGCGCTGCCAGCTCGGCCATGGCGATAAAGTGGTCTTCGTGGCTGTGGACACCGCCTGGAGAGAGCAGGCCCAGCAGATGCACGGCACGGCCATTGGCGACTGCTGCGTCGATGGGCTTGGTGAGCACCTCGTTGGTATCCAGGTCGCCATCTTCAATGGCTTTGGTGATGCGCGTGAAGTCTTGGTAAACGATACGCCCGGCACCCAGGTTCATATGGCCGACTTCGGAGTTGCCCATCTGGCCGTCGGGTAGCCCCACATGACGGCCATCGGTATGCACGAAGGCGTGAGGGCGGTTAGCCCACAGTGCGTCCATCACTGGGGTATTGGCCGCAGCGACAGCGTTGTGGGCGTTGTCGGGGTTGTGGCCGTAGCCGTCTAGGATAATCAGCGCAACGGGGCGCGGTGCAGGTGTTGTCATTGAAAATTCCCTCGTATTTGAGTCAGCCAAGCGACATGAGGTGCAGTTTGAAACGCTGGTGAGGGCGGCTCAGCCAGTTTTCAGACAACACCTGATAATCGGGGTCGCGACAGGCGCGCGCTTGGGGCATCATAACGCAGGCAGCCGTCGGGCGTCATGGCCTGCGCGGTATGCCCTGTGACGTGTATACTTGTCGCGTTTCTGAGGGCGGTTAGGCCGCTTTTTTCTGCATAGACCAAGAGATTGTGTTCGCGATGATCGATCAGCTGTTCGAATTCGTAATGAACCACCCCCTCCTCGTGGGGGCATTTTTGCTGGTGCTCATAGCGTGGATTGTTTATGAAACGCGTAGCGCCTCCTCGAATGCGGTGTCCTCTACCCAGGCCACTCAGCTCATCAACCGCGAAGACGCGGTGGTGCTGGACATTCGTGAGAGCAAAGACTTCAAAGCCGGACATATCGCTGGCGCTCGCAACATTCCCCAAAGCAGCCTTGATAGCCGCATGAACGAGCTGGATAAAGTGAAAGCCCAGCCGATCATTGTGGTCTGCAAGCATGGCCAAAGTTCGGGCGCTGCCCAGGCAAAGCTGGAAAAAGCGGGCTTTGAACGGGCGATGAAGCTGCGCGGCGGCATGATGCAGTGGCAGGCCGATGGTCTTCCCGTAGTGAAGAAGTAAACGACGAAAGCGGCCTCTGGGCCGCACGCTTTTTTATTGAATGAATAACGAGGAGTCTCCCATGGCGGAAGATAACAACACCCCGCAGGCCGGTGCCGCTGAAGGCGAAAAGCCCCAGCTGAAATTCTCTTTACAGCGTATTTACGTGAAAGACATTTCCTTTGAAGCGCCGAACTCTCCTTCTGTGTTCAAGCAGGCGTTCAAGCCGAAGGTGAATCTGGACCTGAACACCACCAGCCAGAAAGTGGCCGACGACCAGTATGAAGTGGTCGTCAAAGTGACCGCGCAGGTCAACGACAGCGAAACTGGCACCACCTCGTTTTTGGCAGAAGTCGAGCAGGCGGGCCTGTTCCGTATTTCCGGCATCGAAGGCGCACAGCTTGAGCAAACGCTGGGTGCGTTCTGCCCTAACCTGCTGTTCCCGTACGCCCGTGAGTGTGTTGACAACCTGGTCAACCGTGGAGGTTTCCCGCCGCTGATGCTGGCGCCGGTCAACTTCGAAGCCATGTACGCCCAGCGCAAGCAGCGCGAAGCGCAGCAGGCAAGCCAAGCGGCTGAGAACACGCACTAAGCTATGTCGGGTTCGCTAAACGCCGCTGGTTGGATCGCGCTACACGGCAAAATGCCGCGTCTCTATGTGCCTGCTGAGCTGTCAGCGGGCGCTACCTTAACGCTACCTGAGGGCCCTGCTAAGCACGTTACCCGCGTGCTGCGCATGGGCGAAGGCGCGCCGCTGATCTTGTTTGATGGCGCAGGCCAAGAGGCGGGTGTTCGGCTGGCGGAGGTGGGGCGTAAGCACACCACTGTTACTGTTGAGGCGGTGTGGTCAGGCAGTGGCGAGTCGCCGCTGGCGGTGCATCTTGGGCAAGCGATTTCCAAGGGCGACCGCATGGATTACGCCATTCAAAAAGCCGTTGAGCTTGGTGTGGCGGCGATTACCCCGCTGTATACCGAGCGGGGCGATGTGCGTTTGAAAGGCGACCGCGAAGAGAAAAAGCTGGCGCACTGGCAGGCCGTGGCGGCCAGTGCCTGCGAACAGAGCGGCCGGGCAGTGGTGCCGCCTGTTCACCCTCCGCAGGCGTTAGGTGAGTGGCTGGCCGAGCGCCAAGAGCCGCTGCGCTTGATGCTGCACTTAGCGACAGGTAACGGCTTTGCTCAGCCAGAGCGTCCCGCGTCCGCCGCACTGTTGATTGGCCCAGAGGGCGGCTTAAGCGATACGGATATTCAGGCCGCTATCGCCAGCCACTTTACGCCACTGACGCTGGGGCCACGGGTGCTACGCACCGAAACGGCTCCTGTGGTCGCGCTCACGCTGCTGCAGCACCACTTCGGCGATTTGTAAGCGCTTACTATCAAACCGCTGCCGTGTTTGTTGCGGCGGCGGTTTTTTTGTACCCAGCGCTGGCGTCATTCGACGCCGCTTTGCCTTGCCTAGGCAAGGTACCATAATGAAGATCTACTTCTTGTAAGGACGGCACCCATGGTCCGTGAGTCACACTCCACCCCCCGATCCGCCAGCGATGCGACTGCCCAGCTGGGAGAAGTCGCTTACTTGACCGTGACGGCAGTGAACAGTACGGGCGCCTTTCTGCGTTGGGGCCAGCCCAAGGACGTGCTGCTGCCCTATAGCGAACAGCGTTTTCGCCCCGACCCCGGCAAACGAGTACTGGTGATGCTGTATAGCGATGACCAGGGGCGGCCGGTCGCTACCATGCGTCTTGACCGTTTTTTGACGGACGATGCCTGGGCGCTAGAGAAGGGCGACGAAGTCGATGTGGTGGTGGCCGACCGCACGGACTTAGGCATGAAAGTAGTGGTCAATCACCGCTACTGGGGGCTGATCTATCAGGATGATATT
>Ga0209232_1000700_pt1 | contig 19619 bp, 20 predicted proteins | sample ETNvirenome_2_60_FD_184066 | JGI IMG/M metagenome (GOLD analysis project Ga0209232, IMG submission 184066) | Marine viral communities from the Pacific Ocean - ETNP_2_60 (SPAdes) (version 2) | ecosystem: Environmental > Aquatic > Marine > Oceanic | place: Pacific Ocean | collected 2013-06-22
TGAGAGCTATAGGTCAATTAGAAAGTAACCCGGCGAATGTAGGAAGAGCCCCTTCAACGACTTCTACTTCATCTACTTCATCTACTTCATCTGGTACACCACGACATCACTCAATGGCTAAGGGTGGAATAGCAGGATTACGTGGCTAAGATCACTATATATATTCCTGAGCCTAAGGAAGAGTACGAAGTTAATAATCAAAGATTAATTTTAGAATCTTTAGATAATATGAAACAACAATTAAATTTTTCTTTTCAACAAGATTTGAAAAATGAACAAGATGCTTTTAACTACTTTTTATCATAATGACTATACAATATAAAAATCAAGGTTTTAAACAAGCGGATGTAAACAAAGCTACAGTGCTTACGTGCCCTACTGATGGAGTAATTATAGTTAAAAGTGTATATTGTGCAAACAACGATGCATCATCATCTATTGTGGTAAATATGAATTTAGTTGATTCATCTGATTCGAGCACTGAGTATGAATTTTTTCGAGATGATTTACCTGCTAAATCGCAAGTAAATGCCTCACCTCAAGGCTTGAATTTAGAAGCAGGTGATGCTATAACTGTACAAGCAGCTACAGGCAGTAATACAATACAAGGTGCCATAAGTTATGCTTTGATAACAAGAGAGAATGAAAACGGATAATATATATAAAATTCATTGTACTACTATAACTACTTATAGAAATACAAAAACTGGAGAAACATTTAAAGAAAAGAAAGAAGGACCTGATATAGTTGAAGATGTAGTTGTACAAGTTTCACCTAAAGGTCTAGACATAATGCAGAAAGTATTAGTAAAAAATGACAAACCAAAACCCTAAGGGCGGCACAGAATTACAATTTGATTACTTACGAAAGTATGTAGATCCAAAATTATTAGATCAAGTACAGATTACTACATCTGTCCCTGAAAAAATTCCATTACATCCAACTAAGATGAATATTCTTTGGCAAAAGAATTCATATGATCAACCGAATCTTGCACCATGGTTTAAAGATAAATCTAATCATAAAAAATATGATTGGTATGTTTTTAATTCCCACTGGACTTATGAAAAGTATAGACAGTTTTTTGATATTCCTACAGACAAATCAGTTGTTATTAAAAATGGTATAGATAGAATTAAACAAGCCCCTGCGTATCAGCTGGGCAAACCTATAAAAATAATTCATCAAAATACTCCATGGAGAGGTTTATCTCTTTTACTGGGAGCTATGCAGTTAGTTAAAAACCCATTAATTAGTTTAGATGTTTATTCATCATGTGAAGTATATGGTAAAGAATTTTATGACCTTAATGATAAACATTACACAGCTTTATATGAGCAGGCGAAACAACTTCCCAATGTAAATTACATTGGTTATAAACCCAATGAGTACATTAAAGATAATCTACATAAATATAATATGTATGTTTATCCTAGTATATTTGAAGAAACTTTTTGTATATCTTTATTAGAATGTATGGCCGCTGGCTTATATTGTATTACAACTAATCTAGGAGCTTTATATGAAACAGGTGCGGAGTTTCCAATGTATATCCCTGTAGATAAAGACTATAAAGCATTAGCCTCTAAATTTGCATTTGGAATTGAAGCTGCTGCTAAAACCTTACAAGACACACAGATATCTAATCATTTAGATTGTCAATCAGCTTATGCTAACTCTTATTACAACTGGAATAAAATTGGAAGACAATGGGAAACATTTTTAAAAGGAGCCTTAGATGCAGTATCCAAATGAGCCTATATGGTTTAATAAAGAAAAAACAAAAGATCAATCAGACTCGAGCGTAACTAATATAAATTTAGGACGTTCTCCTCATAAAATAATGATATGTACTCCGGTACACAGTGATGTTTCTATGCATTATTGTCAAGCAGTGTTGAAGATGCAGCAAGAATGTATGAGAAGAAACATCTTAATTAGTTTTACTTTAATGAAATCATCCCTAGTAACTCAAGGAAGAAATTTATGTGTAGCTGAATTTTTAAATCATGAAGACAATTATACTCATTTATTATTTATAGATTCAGATATTGATTTTAATTTTTCTACTATAGAAAAAATGTTGGAGGCAGATAAAGATATTGTATCTTGTCCCTACCCTATGAAGCAATTTAATTGGGATAAAGCTTGGACAAGACTTACTCAAAAAGATGATGCTATTACAGATGCCAATGATTTTGCTAAAGCTGGTTATACCTTCCCTGTTAAATTAGAAAAGAAGGCTGAGATAATAGTAGATAAAGGTTTAATAGAAGCTACTCATGCTCCTACAGGATGTATGTTAATTAAAAGAAAAGTAATTACTGATCTTATGAAAGCTCACCCTGAATTAGAGATATTTCAACCTACCAATATGAATGGTAAAGAAGTTAAAAAAGAAAACTTTTATAACTTATTTGATACTTTACATGAACCAGATACTAAGCGTTATTTTGGTGAAGACTTTGGTTTTTGTGAAAGATGGCGTAAATTAGGTGGTAAAGTGTATCTATTTGTAACAGATTATATTACACATATTGGAGAATATCAGTATTGTGGAAGATTCTTAGATGATCTGAAACAAGGAGAAGCGCCGTCAAAACCTATTGACGACAGTAAAAAAATCAAATAAAGTCTTAAAATACAGGATTTCTACGCCTGCCTTGAACTTTAAATTTAGACAAAATTATGGCAATAACAGATATAGATATTTCAGAAACATTAGAAGCAGGGGCTCCAAGTATTGAATATAGTGGCACCAGCGATCCTAATCAAATGATGGCGTCTCAACCAAATCCCGAAGCTGAAATGAATAATTTATCTCTATCAATCTTTGGCAAATCATTAAATGAATTAACTGAAGACGAATTAGAATATTTAAATATACAGATGCAAGACGAATATGGTTTAAGAAAACCAGGTGGAATAGAAAATATACTAGTTGCAGGTGGTGGTGAGAGAGGTTGGAGAGCTCAAATGTTAGCAGAAGATTTAGCACAAGAACAATATGGAAAAGAATTCTACGATCTTTCACACGATCTACAAATGGAAGTCTATACTATCGCTTTAGATATGATTGATAGTGGTGGACATGCTGAGGGCGGAAGAGTTGGATATGGTCTTGGAAGCTTTGTTAAAAAAATAGGTAAAGGTATTAAAAAAATTGTTAAGTCACCAGTAGGTAAAGCTGCATTATTAACTTTAGGTGGCGCAGGTCTTATGGGTGCAGGTCCCCTAGGAGGAATGCTGGGAGGAGCTGGACAAGGTATAGCTGGTTTCTTTGGTAAAGGAAGTTTTAATCCTTTATTATCTGGTACATTTAAACAAGGAATAAAAGAATTTGCGCCTAGTAAATTTGGAGCACTTTTAGGTGGTGCCAAACTGGGTACAGGTGCTAAAGTAGGAATAGGTACCGCACTAGCTACTTATCTTGGAAGTCAAGGTATGGAAGAAGAACAAATTGAAGAAGTTCAAAGAGATCCAAATAAACTAAGACCTTACTTAAGAGACTTATTTAAAAAATTAAATCCTAGTTTACCTGATGGACAAATAGAAGAAATGGTTGAAACAAATGTATCTGAATACGCGACTGGTGGAAGAGTAGGTTTAGCTGATGGCTTTCCTAACATGGACGAGTACATGTACAGAAGAAGAATGATGGAGTGGATGAATCGCGATAATAAGATGAGAGAAGAATATGAAGAGGATAAAAGGAGACATAAGGTAAAAGAACAAAAAACCATGGTAGCTGATGGCGGAAGAATTGGATTAGCTTTAGGATCTGAAGACACGGCTCAGGCAGCAAGCCTTCTAGGTAATTTACCTCTTAGACAGAATTCAGCTGGAATTAGTGAATTAGATCTTAGAGAAACAGGTGGATTTATTCCTCCAGTTGGTGTAAAAGAAAAAGCAGATGATGTCCCAGCGATGTTATCTAACAATGAATTTGTTTGGACGGCAGATGCAGTAAGAGCGGCCGGAGGCGGAAGCGTTAATAAGGGTGCTCAAATATTACACGATCAAATGAAACAATTAGAGAGTAAGGTAGTTTAATGGCTGAAGAAGTAACATCAACACGAGTATTACCACCAGAGTTTATAGAAGCTGCTGGTAAAACATTTTTAAGTGATCTAGCAACAGCGACAGGTAAATTTAAAGAGGCTGATTTAAGTAAAATATATGGTCCACAATTTGTGGCTGATATGGATGCTTTACAAAAACGAGCACAAACATTAGCTGAAAAAGGTATAGGTGCATATGAACCTTATCTTAAAACAGCTGAAGGTTATGCAGCTCCAGATGCTTACAAACAATTTGAATCTCCTTATCAAAAAGATGTCATTGATGCAACTATGCAAGAATTTGACATACAAGCTCAAAAAGGTTTACCTTCATTAAGAGCTGGAGCAATTGGTGCAGGTGCATTTGGTGGAGGAAGAGAAGGAGTTCAATTAGCTAATTATCAAACAGGGAGCGACAGAAACCGAGCGGCTTTACAGGCAAATCTATTATCACAAGGATTTACACAAGCACAAAATTTAAGACAACAAGCTTTACAAAATCAATTAAACTTCGCCTCTCAAGGACAACAATTCAGGGGTCAAGATATAGCTGCCCTTTCAACTATGGGTGCATTAAATCAAGCTCAAAGACAAGCAGCTCTAACAGCGCAACAACAATTATTACAAAAACAGTTAATGCAACCTTTAACTGCAGCACAAACTTATGGATCTGGAGTTACGAGTTTAATTGCTGGATATCCAGGTCAAACATCTCAAATCACTGCACCTGGTCCAAGTCCAATAAATACAGCGTTAGGAGCTGGAACAACATTAGCTGGAATTTACAGAGCGTTTAATCCTCAACCACAAAATTTTACTTTTCAACAGGGGTAATAATGAGCAGAACTTTTAAAAGACCAATGTTTAGAAAAGGCGGAAACGTCGGTACAGGTATCATGACTGGTATTGTTGATAGATCTATGCATGCAACTAATCCAATTGTAAGTTCAGAGCCAGTAGATTACGAACAAAGATTTATGGAAAAAGTAGTAGGAGCGGGAGGCTTACCTCAAGGTATGGATCCTTTAACTTCTTATTTACTAGCAGCTGGTCCACAAATTTCTAAGTCTACTTCATTTGCTGACGCTATTGGTAACTTAGAAGGGCCTAATAAAGCTTTAATAGAGCAACAAAACAAGAGAGCAGAATTAATTAGAAACTTAAAAACAGGTGCAGCGCAGTTTGGTTTAGAAGGTGAAATGCAAAGAGATCTTCAAACACAAAAAGACAAGTCCGATAAAGAATTATTACAAATGCAAATTGATGCGGGTAGATTTGGTGATAAAGCCGCTATGGATCCATTTAAAATTTCATCTTATGAAACGTTTAGAAAAGCTGGTGATAGTCATACAGTTGCTACAAATAAAGCAAACTATGACGTAGACTTTGAAGGAAAACTAATAGAAAAAATTGACCGTAAAAGATTAGGAGGGGTTATAGAGCAAGATATCTCTACTGACGAGAAATTTAGAAAATGGGCTACAAATAAAAGAGGAGGATCTAAAATAGGCAAAGTTTTCTTTGATCCTGTAGATGGTATATTCAAACAATTAATACAAACTGAACAAGGAATTACATTTAAACCTTTTGGTAGAACAGTAGAATCAGTAACTTTAAAAGAAGAAGTTAAAGAAGATGTACCCATAAGCCCTAAAAAACCTCGTCCAGATATTTTCTCCCCTGATGTAGAAGACGCTATGGCATAGGGAGCTAAATGGCTGTATTTAATCCCATCATTCCCGCAGAGCAAGATAATGAAGTTAGTTGGTACAAAGCAGGTGCCGCTGGTATAGCTTCAGGTATTCTTAAAGTTCCTGAAGGAGTTTTTTCATTAGCGGCAGAACTTATTGATTTAGGTTTAGACACAGATACAGCGGCAGACGTAGAACAATTTTTTGACAAATTAAATCCCTTTGAAGAAGTAGCAGAACAACATGGAGCCGGCAGATTAACTGAGGCTTTAACTTCAATTGGTATTCCTGGAGCTTATGGATTTAAGCTAGGAAGTAGATTAGCTAAAGGTTATATGGATGCTAGAAAAGCTGGTAAGCTTGCAAGCATAGGAAGAAATAAAGCATCTGCAGAATGGTTTAAAAAAGGAGACCTTGCTAAAAAATTAAATAAACAAGCAGGGACTGCGCGATTTGCTGCAGGGACTTTAGGAGGTGCAACAGGGGAAGTTTTTGTTGCAGACGTAGAAGACATTGGAACTTTTGGAGAATTATTTGACAGTGGACCTACTCGATTAGATAGATGGGAAACTCGAGGCCGAGAAGATGCAGCCCGTAAATTAATGAACAGGGTTAAATTTGGTAGTGAATCTTTATTGGTTACTCCCTTTGTAGCTGGTGCAGGTAAAACTATTAAAGCTATGGGCAATAAAGGAAAAGAGTTAGCCTATAGTGATTCTGCTGTAGAAAGATGGATTAATAAATTTGTTGAAGCTGTAACACCTGAAGGCGCTTTAACTAAAGAAGTATTTGGTTCTCAAAGAGTAATGGAAGGATTTAGAAATTCTGATGCTAATAGAGCAACAGAGTTAGTAAAAAATTTAACTCGAAGTATAGATAAAGCATTTCCTCAAATGCAAAAAGTTTTAGATAGAAGTTTAACTTCTAAAGAAAAAGATTCTTTTTTAAAAGAAGTTAATGAAATGATATTTGACGGCGATGTAACTGATATATGGAATCCTAAAAAAACCAATCAATTGGTCACTACATTAAAAAACAAAGGAGTAGATAAAAATACCTCAACTGAAATAGTAAATGTTTTAACTGAGGCACGTCAAACTTTTTCTAATTTAATTGACACTGTTGGAAAATATGATGGACAAGATGAATTAGTTAAACTTTTAAAAACTAGAATTAAAGATTATACAGGGAATACATACAAAATATTTGAACAGAATCCTATTCTAGGAATCTTTGGTAGATATAAACCAACCGATGAAGTTAAGGAAGCAGCGGGTAATTACTTTAAAAATTTATTACGTAAAGATAATCCAAAGATGGCATCAAGTACCGCGGAACAAGAATCAAGACAACTTGTAGAAAAAATTTTAGAAGATGGAGTAAAGGTTTCTAAGTCTAGAGTGACAGTGCCAGATGCAAATTATGTTAAAAAAACTTTAGAGGATATGGGTTATGAGAGATTCATAGATGATGTAATGGACGGCACAGGGGCTCCTAATAAAGTTGTTAAAAAACTTTTAGGGGAAATGTCAGATCCACGATATTCAATTTTTAATTCAATAACTCATTTATCTGGAATGGCTAGAATGAGCGCCATGCTAGATGAAATGGGACAAACTAATGCCTTGGTACAAAAAGAAGCAGGTCCAAGTAAAGGTTCTTTTTGGAGAAGTGAAAAAGAAGCTATCGATGCTACCAATGGCGTAGCCGATATAGTTTCGGTTAATAAAATTATGGGGGAGCTTACAAAATTTAGAGGAGGAAATTTAGTAAATCCTTTAGCTGATATGTGGACTACTAGACCTATGGCCGAAGCTTTAGCAAGAGCCAACTCTCTTAAAGAAGGATATTTTACAGCAGCTGTTAGAGGAAGAGAAGGTGCAACTGGAACAGAAAAAGGAATGACTTGGTTATATAGAAATTTATTACTACTTCCTAAAGCCACAGCTCAGTTAGCTAAAACTGTTTTATCTATCCCTACTCACTTACGTAATTTGTTAAGTGCTGGTGCATTTGCGGCAGCAAATGGAATTTTATTTGAAGGACTTCTTAACCCTAAATTATTAGGTCAATCTTTTAGAAAAGGTTGGACTATTTCAGGGGTTAATCCTTTTAGAGGATCAAGATTTAATGATAAAGAATTTGAAAAAGCTTACCGAGAATTATTAGAATTAGGAATTGTAAACTCTCAAGTTCAAATAGGAGATTTAAAAAACTTAATGAGAGATGTTAAGTTTGGAGATAAGATTGCAGATGTAGACGCTGTCTTAAGACCAATGATGGCTAAGCTTAAAAAAGTACCTGAATATTTACAAGGCAAGTATGTAGCAGAAGATGACTTTTGGAAAATTACAAATTACTTTGTTGAATTAAATAGAAGAAATGATGCATATAAAAAAGCCGGTATTAATAAACCTCTTAGTGAATTAAAAAAAGAAGCAGCGGATATAGTTAAAAATACTGTTCCTAACTATTCTTATGTTGGAGAGTATGTAAGAGCAGCTAGACTTTTACCGGTAGGTAACTTCATGTCGTTCCCTTCAGAAATGATTAGAACAACTACAAACATTGGTGAACAAGCTATAAAAGAAATGAAACACATACCTGGACGAGGAGAAATAATTAGAGGTAGTGATATTGCTCCGGTGGTTTATATAGAAGGAAAAGGTTTTGTAAGTAATAATAATCCAATGTACAGAATTGGTGTAACTAGAGCGACAGGTATGGCATTTACTTTAGGAACCGTTCCCACAATGATGGTAGAAGGAGCTAAGACTTTATACAACGTAACCGAAGATGAAATTAATGCTTTAAGACAATTCGTACCTGAGTGGTCGAGAAACTCTACACTTATTCCTATTCGTGATGATAATACAGGGGAATTAAAATATATAGATTTTAGTCACTCTAATGCATATGATTTAATGTCTAGACCTTTTAGAACATTAGCTAATGAAATTGCTGCATCTACAAAAGATGGTGACACTATCTTAGCTGGTTTTGCTAAAGGTGCTGATGAAGCATTAACTGAAGTAGCCGCCCCTTTTATTGATGAATCGATTTGGACAACGGCTGCAGCTGACATAAATTTATATCCATTTATTCCAGGTAGAGGAGGGCGAACAAAAGATGGAAGAATTTTATATACGGATCAAACATCATTAGGAGACAAGCTCCATATTAAAGGTGCACATTTATGGAAGGCATTAGAGCCTGGAGGATTTAGACAATATGGTAGAATGGCAAGATCACTTACTGACACCCCTACTAAAACCGGTGAATTTTTAGAAGGAAAAACTTTAGGAATGAACGATCAAATGCTGGGTCTTGTAGGATTCAGACCTGTAGGTGTTGAGCCTTTAAAAGCAATGGGTTTTAAAATTGCAGAATATCAAAGAGGGATAAGGGAAGCGAGAAGAGAATTTACAGGTGGATATTTTGGATTATTAAAAGGAGGACCTATTAAACCTAATGACATTATTAAAAGATATGTTGCATCAAATGCAGCTCGATTTAATGTTCAGCAAGAAATGTTTAAAAATATAACGGCAGCCAATATTTTAGGAACAACTAGAGGAGAGCTACTAAGAGAATTTAGAGATAGACAAATTTCTCCAGATACTTATTTTAATTTACAAAAAGGAAAGTTTGAACCCTACTATCCGTCTGATGATATTCAATTAAGATTTGCGGAAATAGCGAGAGACTTAGGAGATGTAAATGTATTCAATGAAGTAAGACCTGCATTACAGCAAATTAGAAGAGAATTAAGTCAATTAACTTTAGATGATAATTTTGAAATTAATGTAAGTGACTATATTGAAGAAACAGAAATCCAGACACCACCGCTACCTCAAACAGTTACATCTGCTCAACCTAATACCGGAGTAATAACACAGGGACAAAATATTCTTAATCAAGGAATGAACGCTCAAGCTAATTTAACGGCGAATGGATTAACTACAAGTGAGAATGCATTGTTGAGTGAAGAAGAAAAACAAATACGTCTAAGACAAAGAGGAATTACAACCTAATGGATATCAAACCTAAAACTACCAGAGAACATATCCTTTCGCTTTATGGCCACATCAAAGGCCTAAAGAAATCACAATATCATATGCATAATGGAATTCACGATTTGGGCGGCAAGATAGACAGGATCTATTGGGTATTATTAGGCACGGTGGGGGCTGTGTCACTAGTTCTTTTAGAAAGAATACTAGATATAAAGGGTTTTATTTTTTAGTTTGTAAATTTTAATTTACAAATTATTTACACGATTTACAAAATCATTTGATTTTTTTATTGCACGTTGACTATAAGTAAATTAGTAGTCAATTATGGAAAAACCGGGAGCACATACTGTAACTTCAAACTGCGTCGTACATGATGATACTCATGGATGGGGTGGTTAAATCCAATCTCTTAATTCTTCGCCCATAACTTCGGTAGCAATATTCATTTTATTTCTTAAAGACTTTTGAACTTTTAAATCAATAGTTTCATCAGCAACTAAATCAATATAAGTCATCGGTTTAGTTTGACCAATACGATCTATACGTGCTTCTGATTGTAAACGTTTTTCTAAATCATAACCATTAGAATAATAAATCATAGTACTAGCTGAAGTAAGAGTAATTCCATAACCACCTGTTTGAGTTGTACCTACAAAGAATCTACACTCGGGGTCTTCTTGAAATCTTTTAATATTTTTTTGTCTATCTTCCTGCGGAGTTAGTCCATAATAATCTACAACCGAATTTTCTCCATGTTGTTTTTTTATTTCTCCAATAATTCTTTGAACATCTTTTTGATAGAATGACCAGATAACACATTTACCAGATAGTTCATAAATAATATCCATTAGCTCAGTTAATCTATTACAAGGAAGCTCTTGAGTTTTACCATCATCCGTAGCGTGATAACCACATGATATTTGATGAAGTCTTAATAGCTGCACCATTACTGTAGAAGTAGAACATACTTTTCCCTCTAATTCTGAAATGGCATACTTTCTCATTTCTTTATAAAGTTTTTTCTGTATATCAGTTAATTGAATATGACGAGTTACATAAGTCTTAGGTGGTAAATCTAAACAATCATCTTTTAAAACTCGTTCACTAAAGACGGCTATCTTTTTTTCTAATTCTGGTAAGTTTCTTCTATTGGGTCCAATTGGAACGCTTACACTTCTAGAGCCTAAGTTCATAGTTTTCATTATACAATAATGAGCACGATACGCCCAAAAAGAATCAAACCCCAAGAGCCATGCATCAAGAAACTGAGCCTGACTCCATAAATCTAATGGAGAATTAGTAATAGGTGACCCTGTTAAAATTCTTCTATATTTAGTTAAAGGTTTTAACTTTAAAATATTACCAGTTCTTTTGGCCTTAGGATTTTTAATTGTAGTTGATTCATCAATTGCCATCATCGCTTTATGGGAATTCAAAAATCTTTTAGCAAACTCACATCCAAAGGGATAAGAAAAAGCTTCTACATTCATTATAAGAATATGAAAGTCTGTTCCAGTGGAAAACAAAGTATTTAATTTTTTAACCTGCTCTCCAGATTTATCAGAGGTTTTCCAAAGGACTACTTTCTTTTCTATGTGATCGGGAAGGTGTTGAGGAATTTCTTGTTCATACCAATTTTTATATACACCTTTAGGAGCAATCAAAAGTAATCCATTAATTTCTCCCCTATCATAGAGCATCGCACAATTATCTAATAATACCTTAGATTTACCTGTCCCCATTTCCATAAAATAGGCAAAATACTCTTTATCCCAAGAGCGCTCTAATGCTTTTAATTGATGCGCGTATGGCTTTGTTTTAAATTTATAATTCATATCTATTTACTTTTGCTTTCTAATTGTTATATATTAGCTGAAAGTAAAAAAGTCAATGAGCAAAGTTTATTTAATACAAGAAATCCCAGGCTCTAGTAGAGGAGAGCCTAAATATAATATTGTAGGTGCGCAGAAATATGGCGACATCGTGACAATGCTTCCAGAGTTTTCACAAATGATAATGTCACCTGGTCCTTTAGTTATGAAACTTAGAACGCTTCTAAAAGACTTTACTGAAAATGATTATCTTTTATTATCAGGCGACCCTGCAATCATAGGTGTAGTATGTTCAATTGTGGCAGATACAACTAATGGTAAGTACAAACTTTTAAAATGGGATCGTCAGGAAAAAACTTACTACCCCATCGAAATAAATATATTTCATAAATAGTTGACAATCAAAATATCTCCTATATATAAGTAGTGCGATTATAAATTAAACTATTAAAACACTAAGGAGACATAATGAAAGACATTGATCTAAGAGCAGATGCACCTAATCAGGTGTCACAAGTAAACCCCGACCAACTATCTAAAGAAATAAATACTCTTCAAGACATTCAACAAGAGATATTTAATCAAGAAGAAAAACTTAAAGAATTAAAGGAACGCGAAAAATATTATTCTGGAATGATAATTCCCGATTTAATGCAACAACTTAATCTTAAGACTTTAACATTACAAGATGGGTCACAGATAGAAGTTAAAAATATATTTGGTGCTTCAATCATTGCTGATAAAAAGCAAGAAGCACATAACTGGCTTCGAAATAATGGACTGGGAGCGATTGTGAAAAATGAAATCACAGTTAAGTTCGGTCTAAACGAAGATAACAAGGCGGAGCATTATGCGACCCTTGCAAGAGGACAAGGTTATGAGCCCGACCGTAAGGTTGCAGTTCATGCCTCAACTCTTAGAACAACTCTGGAGGATTTCCATACACGTGGTGGTAAAATTCCTTCGGAGTTTTTCAGAACGTTTGAAGGAAATCAAACGAAAATAAAAACCAAAAAATAAACTACTAAACCAACAAACTAACAAAGGAGTAAAAATGGAAAAAGAAGTAGTTAAAAAGAATAGTGCAGGTGCACTAGCTAATATCAATCTCAGAGCGGACTCAGGTAAGGGTTCTGAAGAAATTAAATCGGACGATGTATCGACTCCGATATTAAAAATTCTTCATCAACTTTCCCCTGAATGTAATGAGAGAGATCCTAAACATGTATCAGGGGCAAAACCAGGAATGATCTATGCATCAGGCTTCGGGCAACTGATTGAGGGAGATAAAGGTCTTGATATAGTAGTGGCTCATGCACAAACTAGATATCCTGAATGGCAGGAGAGAGGCGATAGTGCTTCTGCTCCAGTTGGAACTCACTTAGAGATTCCAGATGATGCTGTTGAGGAGAGAAATGGAAGATACAGATTATCAAATGGTAATTATGTTGAGAAGACTGCATACTTTTATGTACTAGCAATAGTGGGTAACGAGTTAAAACCAGCGGTTGTTCCAATGAGATCTTCTAATCTTACTCCAGCTAGAGAGTTGAATAATCTGATTAAGAATTTAAGATTCACAGATTCAGACGGCTCTTTTAATCCTGCAACATATTCAGCGGTTTATAAATTAAACACGATGGGTAAAACAGCGGGGAGTAAAAGCTGGCATGTCTATAAACCATCAAGAGTTAGAAATCTTGATGTTACTAATAAGGATGATGCATCTATCTATGAGGTAGCGGCACAACTTCAGAAATCAGTTTCTAAAGGGGTGGCTAAACCAAAATACGATAAGACTCAACCTAAACAGGACATAGTCTAATTCCCTTATGGGATACTTGCAAGAAGGGCGGGGAAGCGAGAGTGGATCCGCCCTTATAAAAAATATATGAAAGAATTTGCACAATATTTTAATGGACTAGAAAGAGACTTTGGTTTTTGTAACGTTGAGAATGGTTATATTGAACCTGAAAGTGGTAAATTAAAATTTGAACCAGGTGATTATGGTTGGGCCAAACGCCCTATTACTATCCAAGATTATGAAGATCATTTAGGTGGAAGAAAAGCAATTGGAATCCAAGCGTGTGATGATAACTCTCAAGCTAGTTTTGGAGCAATAGATATTGATCCGAAAGATTATAAAAATTTTGATCTTCAAAAATATTTAAAAGTTATCGATGAAAAAAATTTACCAGTTATTCCAATAGAATCTAAAAGTGGGGGGCTTCATATTTACGTCTTTACTAAAGAAAAAGTTCCTACCACTTTAATAAGAGAGTTCTTATCCAATTTACTATTTTTATTTAAGCTTCCACACAATACAGAAATTTTTCCTAAACAAACTACACTAGGTATGAATCAAAATAATGAGAAAACATCTGGAAGTTTTATAAATCTTCCTTATTACAAAAGTATTGAAAGACGGGCATACAAACCCGACGGCACTAAGATGGATCTTGCTGAATTTATAAAGGTTGTTGGTCTAAATCTCCAAACTAAAACTAGCTTAAAAGATATAAGTGTAAAAAAAATAAATGAAATTATAACAGGTGGGCCAGAGGAATTTAATGACGGACCACCATGTCTTCAAATGATATGTAAAGAGATTGAGGAGAGGGGAAAAAAATTAAAAGATGAAAGAGATAGATTTTTATATAACTATATGGTGTTTGCGAAAAAGAAATTTGCAGAGGTTTGGGAAAAGAAAGTATTAGAAGCAGCTAGAAAATATATTGAATATGATGATGTGTGGGGAGATAGTAAAGTAAATGAAAAAATAAAATATTGGAAGAATGAAACTAAAGGATTTAAATGTAGTGACTTACCTATTTCATCTTATTGTGCGAAGGGAACTTGTTTAAGGAGAAAGTATGGCGTAGGTAGCCATCGGAGTACCACCTGGCCAGAATTATCTGGGTTAATAAGAATTAATTATAAACCCGAGCCAGAATTTATGGTTAATGTAAATTTAGAAAGTGGGAAAGTTAAACAAGTACATGCAAAACATATTAAAAAGATTGCTGAGATGAAAGAAATGAGAGCTTTAATTGCAGAGCAAACTTCAGTATTTCCACCTATAATTAAAAATCAAGAGTATCAAATAATTTTAGATGGCCTCTGGGCCAACATGGAAAACTTAAAACCTGTAGCAGGGACTAATCCAATTGATATGTTAAAAAAATATGTCATTGATTATGTAAATGGACCTCAGGCTACTACTTTTGCTGCGTTTAAAAGTGGTGCTGTTCTAAAGGATGAAGAATTTTATTACTTTGATTATGATAAATTTTATGAAGAGATAAGAAGAAATGAATGGAGTAAAGATAGATCACGTACAGGTACGATGATCAAACAATTTTTCAAAGGAGACTTTGATTGCCAAAAAAGATTTCCCAAAAAAGAAAATGAGAAATCTTTCCCACCATTAAGGGTTTTAAAACTACCAATAACTGATTTGGAAAAAGAAGAAATTCCAGATGAGAAAATACAAATAGAAGATAAGGAGAATATAGTATGACGACACCAGTACCAAGTGTATCTGTATGTATGCCTGCATATGATACGATGCAAGTAGCAACATGTTTATCATTAATTAAATTAATGGATAAATTTACAACAGCTAAAATAAAATCAACCATTAATACTTTTAAAAGTCCGTATGTTGGATATGGAAGAAACGTATTGACTGCAATGTTTTTAGAATCGGGAATGGATTATCAATTATTTATTGATGCTGATATGGAATTTGAACCAGGGATTGTGGGAAGAATGATTGTAGCGCAGAAAGATGCCATCTGTGTTCCTTACAGAAAAAAAACTCAAGATCAATCTGTAAAATTTTCTGTAGAATTTAAAGATCATCAAAATATAAATGTTGATAATAAAGGATTGGTTGAATTGATTAGAGGCCCTGCGGGTATGACTTTAATTCATAGACGTGTCTATGAACGATTAATGAAAGACTTGCCTCATTTAAAAATAAAACAAAAAGAAATAATATCACCGGAAGCAAATAATTATTTTTATAATTTCTGGGATACTACGTTTGATAAAGATGGAATGTGGTGGGGAGAGGATGTTCACTTCTGTAATTTAATTAAAGGAGCAGGTTTTAAATTATATGGTGTAGCCGATGGAGAAACCACTCATCATGGTTATTTTGGATGGAATGGTAAATTAATTGATTCATTTAAAAAAGCCAATGGAAAAGATAAATAAAATATACGGACCTCCAGGTACAGGTAAAACTTTTAGACTCCTAAAAAGAGTTAAAGCTTACATCAGAACTGGAACACCTTATCATAAAATTGGTTACTTTGCGTTTACCAAAAAGGCGGCGGGGGAAGCAAGAAACCGAATAGGTGTCTCGGACAAAAAAGTTCCATACTTTCAAACTCTACATGCTTTTTGTTATCATTTAATTGGATTAACTGATGAACAAGTTATGCAACCCTACCACTATGAAGAACTTGGTAAAAAATTAAACATTCGTGTAAACTTCTCTGATAAATATAATGAGGAAGAAACTCATTTTCTTACATGTGATAATCCATATTTTCAATTAATAGGAAGAGCCATTAATAGAGGAATTAGTATACGTGAAGAGTTTGATAGAAATGAGCATGATAAAAAAGAAATAGATTGGGATGTGTTAAAACATATAGCACTTAATTTAGAGGAATTTAAAAAAAAGAATTCTATTTTAGATTTTAATGACATGATTGAAATGATTATAAATATTTCACCGGAGAAGATGCCTTCCTTTAAAGCCATCTTTATTGATGAAGCACAAGACTTATCACCTTTGCAATGGAAACTTTACGATAAATTAAAAAACCATTGTGAACAAATCTATCTAGCTGGTGATGATGATCAAGCTATCTTTGCCTGGGCCGGAGCTGATGTTAATAGATTTATTAATGAGCCAGCTAAGGAACGTGTTTTAAGATACTCGCGTAGAATATCAAGAGCCGTGCAACAGGAATCACAAATACCAGTGAATCGTATAGCAGGCATCAGGAAACATAAAGAATATCTTCCACGAGCGCAAGAGGGTCTTGCGTCTACGATTAGTAATCTAGGTCAAGTTGATCTTACCACAGGTAAGTGGCTTATTCTCACTAGAACTAAAAGTAATCTCTTGGAAATTATGAAAGAATTAAAAAAGAAAAATTTATATTATCAAAGTAATAAGGGAAAAAGTTTTAAGGTAGGATTACATAATGCGGCTGTTGCCTACACTAAATGGACAATGGAAGGAGTATTAGAATCTAAAGAAATAAATGAAGTAAGAGAATATATTCCTAATGGAAATTGGGACGCTAAGATTCCCTGGTATGATATTTTTGTAGCTGACCAAAAAGAAATTTTATATTTAAGAAATTTATTAAGTACAGAGGAAAAATTAAATGAACGAGCAAGAATTTGGTTATCCACTATTCATGCTTCAAAAGGTGGAGAAGAGGATAATGTAATTTTATCTTTACATCAAGGAAGAAAAGTTCAAAAGGGAATTAGATTAAGTATTGACAAACAAGATGAAGAGAATAGAGTGTGGTATGTTGGCATTACGAGAGCAAGAAATAATCTATATAAATTAAAAAGTAAAAAGAAATTAAAGGAGTATCAGCTATGACCAATAAAAATATATTTGATGACGCATTTCCACAAGATAAGCAGGTGGGAGGAAGTCATTATAAAAAATTTAAAATTCAACCCTATGAATTTATTTCAAAGAATAATCTTTCTTTCTTTCAAGGGAACGTTGTAAAATATGTTTGCAGATATTTATTTAAAAATAAAGTAGAGGACTTAGAAAAAATAATTCATTACTGTGAATTAGAAATTAAAAAAATGAAAGATACTAAATGATATTACCAGCTACAGAATGGGTTGCACATACCGAATACCCAGACTTAAGATCTCATGACGAAATAGCAATTGACTTAGAGACACGTGATACAGAATTAAAATCTCGAGGATCAGGCGCTGTAGTAGGTAGAGGAGAAGTAGTAGGAATAGCTGTTGCCACTTATAATGACAGTTGGTACTTTCCTATTGCTCATGGAGAAGGACCTAATATGGATAGGGCAAAAACTTTAGAGTGGTTTAAAGATATTCTTGAGTGCCCTGCTACAAAAATATTTCATAATGCTATGTACGACGTATGTTGGATTCGTAATTTAGGTTTAAAAATCAATGGTTTAATCGTTGATACTATGATTGCTTCTTCTTTATTAGATGAAAACAGATTCTCTTACACCTTAAATACTTTAGCATGGCATTTTTTAAATGAAGGAAAAAATGAAAGAGCATTAAACGAAGCAGCCAAAGCTAGAGGTATTGATCCTAAAAAAGATATGTGGATGTTACCTGCTCAAGAGGTAGGTGCTTATGCAGAGAAAGATGCTACTTTAACTTTTAAGTTATGGCAACACGTTAAAAAATTATTAATTGAAAATGATCTGCAGGATATATTTAATCTTGAGACAGATCTTTTCCCTTGTCTTGTGGACATGAGATTTCTTGGAGTGAGAGTGGACGTTCAAAGAGCGACTGAATTAAAAAAAGAATTGACCAGAAAAGAAGAAAGATTAATCCACCAAGTACAAATAGAAACAGGAATAGATACTCAAATATGGGCAGCAAGATCGATTGCCAAAGTTTTTGAAAAATTAAAACTACCTTACGAACGTACAACAAAAACTGATTCTCCTTCATTTACAAAAAATTTTCTTTCTAATCATGAACATCCAATAGTGAAGATGATAGCAGAAGCTAGAAAAATTAACAAGGTCAATACAACCTTTATAGATACTATTTTAAATTTTGAACATAGAGGGAGAATTCACGCGGAAATAAATCAGATAAGATCTGATGATGGAGGAACGGTTACAGGTAGATTTTCTTACCAGAATCCAAACCTACAACAAATCCCTTCGCGAGATCCAGATACAGGACCATTAATTAGATCTTTATTTATTCCAGAGGAAGGATGCCAGTGGGGTTGTTTTGACTACTCGCAACAGGAACCAAGACTTGTAGCACACTATGCTTTAAAATTTGGTTTACCCTCAGTCAATACTATTGCCGACTCTTATGAGAGTGATGCTTCAACAGATTTTCACAGAATTGTTGCCGATATGGCCGACATTCCTAGATCGCAAGCTAAGACAATTAATTTAGGATTATTTTATGGAATGGGTAAAGCAAAGCTTCAAGCAGAATTAGGTGTAACTAAATCTAAAGCCGAAGAACTTTTTGATAGATATCATTCTAAAGTTCCATTTGTAAAACAATTAATGAATAAGATTATGAACGCAGGTTCAACTAAAGGTCAGATTAAAACTTTATTAGGGAGACGATGTAGGTTTCCTAAATATGAGCCAATCTTACGTGGCAGTGATTGGGGAAAATACGTACCAGCTGAGGATCAAGAGAGAATGTTAGAGCTTCAACAGATGGGAGAATTTTTAAAAGACGAAGAGGGAGAATTAATAAAAGATACAGATGGAAATCCACATAAAAATTATTGGCATAACAATCCTACACGTAGGGCTTTTACATACAAAGCTTTGAATAAATTAATTCAAGGTAGTGCGGCAGATATGACCAAGAAAGCCATGTTGGATTTATATAAAGAAGGAATTCTTCCCCATATTCAAATACATGATGAATTAGATATTTCAGTTGATGGTAATCAAGAAAAAATAAGAGAAATAATGGAAAACGCGGTTGACTTAGAGTTGCCTAATAAAGTAGACTGCGAACTTGGACCAAACTGGGGTACAATAAAATAGGAGGACATAATGATTAAAAAATATATAAATCAATTTATGATCTGGCAATTACATAACAGAAGAGAACTTGTTTGTTTTGCAGCCGGTGTAATAATTGGTGCAATAATATTATAATGAAAAGTCATGGCTTATTTAAATGCGAATATACCTGTGACTTATGCGCAGATCAGGAGAGAGTATCTCTATGATCTTAAAGCTCATCATGGTGAAGTTGAA
>Ga0209232_1000702_pt1 | contig 19575 bp, 23 predicted proteins | sample ETNvirenome_2_60_FD_184066 | JGI IMG/M metagenome (GOLD analysis project Ga0209232, IMG submission 184066) | Marine viral communities from the Pacific Ocean - ETNP_2_60 (SPAdes) (version 2) | ecosystem: Environmental > Aquatic > Marine > Oceanic | place: Pacific Ocean | collected 2013-06-22
ACTTACAGACAATACCTGCTCACATTATTATGGGAGAAATAGAAGAAAGAATTGTTAATCAAATAAAAGAAATCAAAACTAAACTATCTAATCTTTTTATAAGAGAAACAGATGAAGGCAGAAAAATACTTATTCCTAAAGAAAAGGCTAAGGAAGATGATAAAAAGGTAACTTATGAAGAACTTGACGAAATGGAAGATGTTCCAGAATACTTTTCACAATTGCTTGATAGAATGCAGGAAATGAGAGAAGCCATACCTAAAGAAGCAAAAGAAGAATTAAATAGATTATCAGATAAAATAGAAGAAAACGCTAAAAAAATAGAAGGAATGATGTCTGACTTAGATTCTAAATTTATGAAAGAATTAAAAGACATTATGGAAGAGTTTTCTAAAGTGTTGGATGAAACAGATGGAATAGAATTACCATCTAAAAATTTATCGCGTGACCTAACAAAAGCCGGAAGAACTCTAAGGACTCTTGTTACTTCAATTAAAAAACTATTTAGAGAAATAGAAGATATGGGAGAAGAAGCCCAAAAAGAATGGAAAGCATGGATGAAAAGCGGTGAACCCAAAGAACCCAAACGAGGAAAGTCCATAGCAGGTGTTGATATGAAAGGTTTGCAAGACTTACTTAGAATTTTACCCGAAACAGGTCAGAAGCAATTAGAAGATTTAGGATTAGAAGAATCTGATATTAAGCAAGTAAATGTTCTTGTTGGAGAAATCACAAGATTGATTTCTGAAGTTAATGCAGAAATTAACAACCTAAAGCAATCTATACCAAGTGCAGAAGTTGATACCACGGTAACTTCTGAACAGAGAGAAAAAGACTTTGAGGAAACAGGTGAATATACTACTCGACCCGAAGTTGGAAGAAAAGAATATGATTATCGTGAAGGAGAAACTTCTTGGACTGAAGAAGGTTATAGTGACCGCCAAATAGGTGGTAAAGAATACGGAAAGAAGGAGGACTAACTATGACAACATGGGACTACTACGGAGAAGGAGAAGAATTTATTCTAAAGGAAGAATCACCTAAAGAATCACCTAAAGATATTCTTGATTCTTTAGATGCTAAACAAAAAAAGAGAATCAAAAAGACAATTCAAGCGGCTTCTCCAACAGAATTTTTTGGACAGGATTTTACCAAGTTAGGTGAATTAATTGATACTCTCAAGGAATTAGATTTAACTAAATCAGATAAAAAACTGAATAAGAAAATGAAATCTATGGATGAGCGCAATATTGATATTGTAGCCACTGCCACGAAACTCCGTAAGGAATATGAATTACTATATCGCCAATTGTATGACTTAGTATATGGTAAAAAGAAAAAGGAGGATTGATTATGTGGAAAGATGTAATTAAAGTTGATGATAAAAAGGAAAGATGGGAACGCTATCGTGCTTCACAAGAAAGAGGCGGTCAAGAAAGAAAGCCAGACCAACCAAAACTCAAATGTGCTATGTGTGGAAAAGCACTAAGTAAATACAATAAAGAATATAAGCAGGGTAAACTAAATTTCTGCAAAACATGTGAAAAAGCAAGAGAAAAGAGATGATATTATGACAGAAGAAAAAACAATTAATGAAGAATTATTGCAGATAATTAAAGCCTTAACTTCAAAAGTTGAGGCATTGGAAAAAACAATTTATGCAAAAGATAGCATTCTTATGAAAGCCGGTTTCGTTGTAACGGATAGCCCAACACCTGCTATGGATAATTCCATTGGTACTCCAACAGGAATGCCAAAGGATATTTCAACAATGGATTGGTCGGAAATACATAAGATGGTTGAAAATGTTGAGGGATAAATATGCCAGAAAGAGTAACTAAAAAAGAAAGAGTAATTAGTCTTGCTATTGAAAAAGCGAGAGCCGCAAAAGAAGAATTGTCACTTTCACTAAATGACAATAACAGAAGTCCAGAAAAAGCGGATTCTGAAGTTGTTAAAGTAAAGCGACCTAAAGCGGAGAACGCTAAAAACCTAATACCTAAGAACCAAGATAAAGAAGGTTACGGATTAGGCGGGCAAATGGTTGATTATGATTAGAAGTGATATAGATGAAATTAGGTTCTATCGAAAAAGATAGACAACCTTCTATCGAAATTATTCGTTTGTTTGAGAAAACAAGGGTTGCCTATCTATCAGCAAGGCACGACCCCAAAGAATATGGTAGTCGCTGGCGTAAAGCAGTTGATTTGATAGAAGAATCTTATGAAGAATTAGATGCGGCAGGTAAAGAATTAAAGAATTTTATTGATGCTAAGGATTTTGATGATAAAGAAATTAATAATGTTGAATCAAATCAAGCAAAGGAATTATATGAAAAAATTAAGTTAGTTAGGTATAATTCTGATTTAGTTGCTGACCCATTCGCTAAAAGATTCAAAGGTAGTGTTCTTGAGGAATTAATGAATAATCCCGAATCTATGGTTAAATTCGTGCATTATGCGTTAAGGAACAACACTAACGCATTAACTCCTTCAGCATATGCAATAAAAGACATGGAACCCGACGATTTAACGGATGGCTTAGAGGGTCTTGACCTACAATCTGACGACATAGCCCTGTATATTATTGAGCATTATGGGGATGGAAAAGACTCAAAGAAGGTCGAAAAGAAGGTAAAAGCGGCTATGGATATGTTGCAGTTAATCTTTTTCTCTCAACATGAAGAAGAAGAATGGGAGGAACTGAAGGACATCGAGATGAAGAAGTCTGAAAAGAAGTCCGAAGATGAGAAGTCTATTAGTGATTTCATTATTCCCAACAAACCAATGTATCGCATATTTGAGATTGACGACCTAAAAGAATTAAGAGGCTTTAGTGGCCAATGGTATGTTCAAGAAAAATATGATGGTATGCGTGTGCAATTGCACAAGTTAGATAACTCAATAAAGGTGTATTCGTATAATAAGAAAAACATTACTGATAAGTGTAAAGACATTGTTAGTGAATTGAGAAAGAAACATTTCGGTGACTGTATTTTAGATGCTGAATTGATTTTATTTTCCGGTGATGATGCACTGCATCGAGCAGATACTATTGCTCATGTATTCAAAGATAAATACAAAGATGCTAAACTAAGATGCCATGTTTTTGATATTATGCGACATGATGAGCAGACTCTATTAGATGAAGAATTAGAAAATAGAATGGGTATTATGTTCAATAACTATTCTGCTCATTCTTCTGAACATTTAGTTTTTCCATCAAAAAAAGATACTAGAATGGCAGACAGTCTAAAAGACATTGACGAGTATGCTAAAAAAATAATGGACATGCCGACTGCTGAAGGAGTTGTGATTAAAGATGCTACTTCAACATATTATTTAGGTACGAGAAAAAATCCTAAATGGATTAAGTGGAAAAAGTTTGTTGATATAGATGTTATTGTATTAGATAAAACAAAGACTAAGAGTAATCTGAATTCTTATGTTCTTGGTGTTGATATTGGTACTGAAGATATGGATAATAAATTCATTAAAGAAATAGACGGTAAAAAATACATGAATGTTGGCAAAGCATTGAATACTAAAATTTCTGCTAATGTCGGTGACATTGTTCGTGTTAAAGTGGATGAAGTAAAAAAGACCGGTGACAGATATACTTTATATTCTGCTAAAGTAATAGAGATTCCCGAAGTTGAAATGCCGGACAAATTAGTAACTTTGGAATTTTTATCTCAAGATACTAAAAAGTCATTAAACTATAATGTGGATGCTTTGAAAAAAGGAGTACAGATTACAGACCATATACATGGAGAAGCCAATCTATTGATTAAGTTTGATACAGACGGATTGGTATTCTATTCTTTTGAAGAAAACAATCTTATGGCGAAGAATGCTCTTTTAGATATTGATGTTTGGAAAACACAAGTTGAAGAGATTATGAAAACTAAACAAGCCAATTTAACATTAATTATATTTAGATATTTGAAAGACAATGGGCCTAAGCCTGTAAATGAATTACATAATTACTTAATGAAAGAGGCATCAGATTTATACAAAGACATCTTAGAGGGTAAAGCGCAGAAATTAAAAGAATGGGCGAATCTAAGAGATGGTATTAGTTTTATAAATAATAAACTTCGAGCAGATGAAGATAAGATACTTCAAGAAATTGAAGAAGAAGAAGATGAAGAAATTAAAAAAGAATATAAAACCCCTAAAGAAAAAAGAAGTGGCCCATTCAAAATATATGCAAGACAAGACGACAATGTTACTCTATCAATTAAATTAGATGATGAAACAATTAATTGGACTATTGATTTAGAAAACGAAAAAGAGTTGTTTGATTTATTTGGTGCGGCTGGAAAATACCCTGCTGAAGTGTCCTCTAACATAGAAAAGGAAAAAGTCATTGATAGCGGTACTGTTGAATTAGGTGTTCAAAGACATGGGTATCACGAATATATGTTAGATGGAAATAAATTCCAAACTAAGTTGCATGTTAGGTACTTGCCTGTTAAGGGAGAAAAGATGTGGCTTGCATGGACAGGGTATGAACAAGAACCAGCAGACCCTAACACTGATGATGGCATATGGAATATTTACGAGGACAAGTATTCTAAAGTAAAAATACCGTGAGTTTTATATACTGAACGCAAATGATAGGGGTTGAGAAGAATGGTATCGGCAGTTATGGCTACTCCTTCTAATGATTTCAGGATACTCAAAAGCGATGATTTAATGATTGGAGGATATGCAAGCATCGAAATCGTTGACAAACAAAATGACTTAATTACACTCAAAGCACTACAAGAAGCAGTCAATGGATATATGGAGAACCCAAAATTTAGAAATGTAATGACAAATCATTCAAATGTTCAAGTAGGGGAAGTAGTAAAATCATATCGAGATAAGAATGGAAAACTATGGAAAACAGAAGTTGATGATGTTGGGTTCTTTGTAGTAATTAAATTAAGAGATGATATAGAAAAAGCCAAAGAAATAAACAGAGGCATTAGAAAAGGTTCATTGAGGTCATTTAGTATTGGAGGACAAGCAATTCATAAGGTGAAGAAAAAACATCCAGAATTAGGTGAATATAACGAAATCAGTAAATTGGAATTACATGAAGTAACAATCTGTGAAAAAGGAATTAACCCCGAAGCAAAATTTGATATTCTAAAACAAGAAAAAGAGGCGAAAAACATGAGTAAATTGGAAAAAGCACTAGCGGAATTAGACACTCTAATGGAGGAAGTTAATATGCTACGAAAAGAAGAAGAAATAGATAAGGACATGCCGGAAAAAGAAGCGGCTATGCCAGAAATGAAAGAGGCAGGTCATGGCGCAGGTCACGATGACAAAGAATTGACAGATACAGAAATGTCTGAATATATGGATGAAACAGCACCAACGCATGACGATACTAAGAATGCGGCAGTGCTTTCAACCCTTGATGGCGCAGGTGTCGAAATTGGCGAACCAGCAAACCGTATAGTAATTAGCGGTGGCAAACCAACTGCATCTGATATGCCGGTAGTTAAGGCATTTGGTAACGAAGAATTAGAAACACTTGATTTGTCAGTTTCTAACATTGAGAAAGCATATGAGGCTTTCCGCCAAGAGCAATTGGAAAAGATTGCATACGATAATCTCCAAAAGAGATTTGAAGCAAGATTCGAGTCTGAAAAGAACACAAAAGAAACTATTCTTGCTAAGTCGCAATATGATGCGGCTTCAGAAATTGCATCCCTAAAGGATGAATTTACACAACTACGAAAGTCTTTGACTGCTGAAAAGGAAACAATCCTAAAGGCACAAGAAGATTCTTCAGTCACACTACCAACATTGGATGAAATTGCAGATATGGATTGGAATGACATTCACAAGATGGTTGGGGGAATTTAAGATGAGTTATATTAACACAATAGCAGATTTGGAAGCACAAACATACGGAACAGGCGCAAGAGGCGGATTCAACAACCAATTGTTGAAGCAAGTCGGTGCAGTGGCAGGTATTCACACAGGCCATGATGTTTCTTTAGGAGTCGGTAGTGGTACTACTGCGGCTTCTTCTCTTGGTGCATTATATAACCAAGTTTATGGACAAAAAGTTTGGTCTATGCTAAACCGTGAATGTAATGCTCTTTCAGTAATTGCAAAGCGACCATACACTTCAAGTGGATGGAGAGTCCTAAGTGAGCGACCTGCTGGTGGTAGCGGTAATTTCTTGGCAATTGATGTTGAGGGTTCAAAAGATGCGGCTAACCTTGGTTCAACAACTCCAAGAGCAGATTTAATTGGTGGTGTTCCTGAAAATGCTGGATTAGATACTGTTGCTGATGGATTGGCTTCAATTGCACCAAAATACGAGCAATTGTTCACCAGCCCAAAAATTGTTGCACATCAATTTGAATTCAGTGAATTGGCTATGGAAATGGCACAGATTGATGATGGAATTGGCGATATTAGAGCGCAAATGCGTGAAGATATGGGTAAGCATCACGCTGAAGTACAGAATCTAATGCTTGTAATGCCATTGGAATTCTATAATGCTGATACAAATGTATCTGGCTCTGCAACAGTTGATACAATCGAGAGAAACTATACTTCTCTAAACAAGGTTGTTTCTTCTAAAGAAGAATTAGATGCTATGGCTACTGCAAACCTTCTAACAAGTGCTACTGCTAACGAAGTAAATAATCTATACGGAAAGAACCGTACAAGTGCTTCTTATCTTGATGCACAAGTTACATTCGGTGATTCATATGCAAGTGCAGATGCTCGCCAATTGACACTAACTGTTCTAAACGAAATGATTAGACTACTTCGTGTTGCTGGTGGTTCACCAAAGGTTATTCTAACAGGATATGACACACTACAAACTATCTCTGATTTGCTACAAGCACAAGAGAGATTCATGGATAGAAAGGAAATTGTTCCAACTGTAAATGGTGTTCGTGGTGTTAAAGGTCAAGAAGTCGGATTCCGTGTATCAACATACTACGACATTCCTATGATTCCTGTTGCGGCTATGGCTTCAACCGGAGTTAATTCGGCTTGTATTAGTGATATGCTATTCCTTGATACAGACCATCTATGGATGAGCGTTATGAAACCAACTCAATACTTTGAGGATGGTATTAGCAACGGAAACCCATTCGGTGTCGGTACTCTTGGAAACAAGGCTCTTTACCGTACAATTGCTGAAGTCGGCTGTTCATACTTCAAAGGACAAGGTAAGATTACCAACCTTCTGTGAGGTGATTTAACTTGACAGAAGAGGTATTTACGGTTACGCTATTAGCCGACCATAAGGGATTCACCAAGCCAAGAGCAAATGGTGATGAATATATGGTTGATGCGCTAATTGATGTTTCCACATATGATGCAAGCGGAGTAGTAATGTCTGCAACCAAATTCGGTCTAAGTACAATTAATTCTATTTCCCATACAGGGACAAGTAATGTATTGTTTTATCCAACCTTTGTGGTTTCGGGAACAGATGGTAGTTATACCAGCGCAGATTCAGTAACAATGTTATTGGTTCAAGCGTTGCAAGCGACTCCTGCCGAAGTAGCAGATGGCGGTACTCATAGCGGAATGCAATTCCGAGTTAGAGTATTTGGTAATCTTTGAGGGATTTAATTGGTTAAAGTAAAACTGAGTAGTACATCTCCGTTTTCTTTGAATGTAATGGGTTTGGGGCTAAGTAAAACCAGCCCCGAACCTGTTGCATTTCCATCTTTAATTGGGGCTTTGGTTCGACATAGTGACAAAAATTTAGACTTTATCTTTGAGGAATCTGATAGAGAAGGTTTAATGCAAATTGGGCTTGATAGATTTGAAATTATATCAAGAGAATTAGGTAAAAATATTACCACCCATGAGCAATTGTGTGACTTGCTTCTTCCTAAGAAGAAGAAAACCAAGCCAAAGAAAGTTTCAGCACCAAAACCTGTTGTTGAATCGGAATGATTTACGCAAGTGTTAAGAGGGAGTTATCCCCAAACAAAAATCGAGGGAACCAATATGTCGTCAGCATGTCGAAGTAGTGGAATAAAAACCGCAAGTGAAGCCATATCCGGTGAAAGAAGCAAATTAGTTTCTATTCATTGTTTGAGAACAGGCGCAGGTGCGGCTACAACAGTTAGATTATTTGATAATGCTTCAGCCGCTTCTGGCAAAGAAATGATTAGACTTGTTCTTGACCCCGGCGACCAAACGGCCCCATCAATACTTGAGATGGATTTACATGGTGCTATTTGCTCTAATGGAATATATTTGGATATATCCACAGGGGCGGGTACAGGGGCGGCAGTAGCGGTTCACTTCTCTTGAGGTGTTTATCTTGGCAGTATTAAACAAAGACACAAGGTTGATTATGACAATTTTATTTGTCGGTGCGCTTAGTGGTGCAAATGTGTTTTTTTATGCTAACTATGGCATAACATTCCCACACGGAATATTGGCCCATTCTATCTTGTTTGGTCTAATGACAGTGGGTGCAATTATGATTATGAAAGCAGTATTCGATTTGGCACTTAATGACCGAATTGAAATGTGGCTTCTTGATAGAAAAATTGCGGCCTATTGGGAGAGAAAAGCAAGAGATGAGCAACAACTAAGAAAGATGCAAGAATCTGCAAAACAGTATTCATCATCTTTTAATCCATATGGGGTTGCACCAACCGTTGAGGCCGATGATAATACAGTCGGTGCAGACTTTTTAGCCGCTACTCTTCAGTGAGGCGGTTAAATGCTTTCAGACATAATGGGCCTTACTGATAATGATTATATCTATAATCAATCAAGAGCGCATTCAGCAGACATGCTTTTCTTCAAAATGAGAGCATGGTTTTGGGGAACATGTGCTACTTTATCAGCATTCTTTATTGGAAATATAATGGGTGTCTTTGACATCAATATATTAGGCTGGATATTAGACACATTCTGGCATTCTTGGGAGGTCTAATATTGTCAGTAATGACAGGATTTGCAATACTTGTTGGAGAAGCGATGATAGGTTTTTGGAAAAAAATTTATGCAATTAACTTTGGCATTTATGGTGCGACTATGGTTGGTAAAACAACATTAAGTAATCAACTAAGAACAAGAGGCGAAGTACCGCAAATAAATGAACGGACAGTAGGATTACATAGGGCTTCGAGAAAAACAGTAAAAATTGATGGAGATTCTCATACAGTTAAAAGTGCTGATGTTGGCGGTGAAGCAATCTATTGGAAAGAATGGGTAAAAGATATGCAAGGGCGCAAAGTCAAGTATGTTATATTTATGATAGACCACAGGCATTTAGACAATACTTCAAACTTAGACCATCAAGTAGCATGGAAATTTTTAGTTGATATAATTACTGCATCTCGATGGCCCACAGGCAGAAAGAAAAAGGAAAAGGATTATCCTATTGCAGTTGGAATATGGGCTAACAAATATGACATATGGGGAGAAAAGTACCCGTTGGCAGAAGGATTAACTATGGATAAACATGAAATATTTGAGCCTTTCAAATACGGTATGCGGCAATTGAATGATAAAGGAATACCGTGTTTCAAATATATTGTATCTGCTAAATCAGAACCCGAAATGGTGTATAAAGGAATCACTTCAATGATAAAGGATTATTGATTATTATGTATAACAACCAACTAATAGGACAAAACGGACTGCCAACGGTTTTAATGACTCCGTTGAAAGCGGCAAGAGCAAGTGGAATAGTAACTGAATATCAGTTTATTGCACATAAACCAAAAAAACAACTAAATGAATTGATTAAGGTATTAAAGCCCGAACCTAAGAAATTATTGTTTTTGAAATACGGAAAAAAATTCAATCTAAAAGATAGATGTGTGGTTTGCGGTTTTCATCATATTTGGGAGGCTGGCGATTATATGCGCCCCCCTATTCCTTTGGATGGAGTAGTAAAAGGGCGACCATTAGCAGGGACATATTGCCCTAAACATGCGTCTATGTTCACTCAATTAGAAATGCTACAACAAACAATACTCGCTGATAAACATGGTCTTGCTTTTGCCGCCTTCAGACCAAGAATGCCTAAGATACTGAAAAGTGGCCCTGTAACTCATTTGAGTAAAGAGGATATTATATCTTTGACTGCAAGCGGTTATTTAATAAAGCCACCGACATTAGGAGATAATAGGAGTGCAACCAACGAAGCGATAGAGATTGTTGGGGAAATAAATATTCTAACTGATAGACTTAATTATTTAATGATTAAAGAAGGAGTTAAGCCTCAAAATGATGTGAAAGAAACTAAGGAGGAATAAGTATGGGAATATTAGGAACGAGCAACGGAACAGTATTAGGTGCAGTACAAGCACAAAGCGACCAGCAATTTAAGTCAATGAATAACTTGTTATCTTTACAAGATAACCATGTCGAAGAGTTTTTCCAATATCATGGAGAAATGTTCTTGGTTGCTCTTGAACAACTGATGGAAGATGTTGTTGAGAGGACAGTCAGCAAACTATTAAATCAACTAAAATTCAATATGACGGGTAGTACAATCTCGGTGGATGCTGATGCTTCGAGAGAGTATGAAAGAATTACTCAAGCAAATATTGATTTAGATATTCAAAAATTATTGAATTCTGCAATTAATACTGAAGTAGTCAATCAAAGAAAAATGGCTAAACAACAATATCTTGAATCTCAAGGCTTTGGTGGTGGGCCAAGTACAGGTGCGGCTATTGCAGGAGTAACAGGTAATATGCAACAATACCAACAAATGCAAGGTGCAGTAAATAATGGCACAGGCTATCCTGTTCCTCCAAATGGAACAGACGGATATGGCAGACCTTATTGGATTGATGCTAACGGCCAAATGTCATATGAACCACCAAAGGCAGGTTTAGGATTAGGTACTGCAATTCAAAAAGGTGCGGCTTGGGCTAAATGGTTAATGTGAGGTGAAACAAATGGTATCTTTTGATTGGGATGGTTATACTCAAGATACCGAGGATACCGCATCATTAAATAATCTTTTATCAGAATTTAGAATCTATTTGAAAGAGGAAAGAAATAAAGAGTTTTACAACAAGTTTATGGACACAGTTGATACATTAGAAGATACTGATAATCCACAAGATGAAGAAATATTTGTAAAATGGGTTAAGGATAAAATTATTGATGTTGTTTTAGAAGAACCTTTAGAAAAGTGGTTAAAGGATTCAGAAGGATGGAGAAAGTTTGTTGAAAGACCAAAGTTAAAAACAGGTAAAGTGAAAAGAGATGAAGAAGGCTCAGTTGTTGGTGGGGGCGACACAGTTATCCCTAATGAAAAAAACATAGAGTACATTTCAGATAAAAAACTCAAAGACATTCTTGATACCGCAGTAACTCGAAGATTATCGGGATTACAATTCCTTAGAGAAACCGCAGAAAAAGACCCCGAATTAAGTGATGATGATATTGAAGAATATTTTTTAGGTAATCCTATTGCAAAGGAACAAATGATTTTCAAAGAAATGGTAAATTCAAAGACAGGAATACCAACAGGAAAAATGACTTATGGTACTGCTAATAATACAGATAAGGATTTGAAAGCATATACATGCCATATGTTATTAGAATGGCCGTCTTTAGGTCAAGCAAATTTAGAAAAAGCAATTACTAATTTAGCGGCTGACAGAAGAGAAGAATTAAGTGCAGAATTAGGAGAAACTCTTGAAACGGCAAAAAAATATAAAAAGGATGATATTGAAACAATTAATTTTGATTTTGACTTTAGTTTGCCTCAAGACTTTATTGACGAGTTTGGTGACAAACAATTCCTTACGACTAAATTGTATATTCTTAAAGAAGAAGGTCGTTTTGCAGGAGAAGCAGTAGGTCAAGTTAATATTGGTGAAGAAGAAGCATTGAGAAGAGTCATTGAACAATATAAAGAATACAAAAAAGAATATGCTGAAGCGGCTAAAGAAGCGAAGAAACAAGGAAAGAGTATTTCTGAAATTAACTCAAAATTACAACTTAAAGATAAAGAAGAAATGCTAACTCTCAAAGAATATAAAGAGAAGAATATGATTGTTCCAAGAACATTGGTCGCACCATTAACAGCCGAAATACAAGAAATTTGGGCGGCAAATGCAAAAGATGGCAAGGCTACTATTCCTTTTAATTATGTTGAAGTAAAAAAAGAATGGCAGAAAAGTAAATACCCTGTAACATGGGAAATTAAAGGCAGTGCAAATAACCCTGTTAAAATTGAATTAGATACTGATGCCTTATGGGATAAATTAGAGAATGCTATTACTCAAGAAGTCGAAAAGGCGGCTAAAAAGTGGCCATCATTAAGACTTAAAAAGGAAGTCAAAGGAATAAGAGCCGCCGCTACTGTTACTACCGCATCTGGAAAAACTAAAAAATTAACCACGATTGTAGCAGAAGAATATGATAAAGAAGGAAAAGGTAAAGATTTTGAAGAATTCAATATAGGAGTTTGGTATGCTTTACAAGATAAAAGTGGTAAAAAAATACCGAAGCCTCAAGAGAATGGTAAATATATTTCTCATGGAGAAGATGCTAAAGAAAAAAATGAGCAAGTAGTTATTAGTCAAAAACAATATAATGAGTTAAGTCCTGAAGAAAGAGAACGCTTTTGGGCTATCAGATATGTTAAATTTGACTATGCTCAACATGCAAATGACTTACGAGAATTTGAACAGGATAACAAAGTTTTACTTGTAAATGAAAAGGGCTTTGTTGACATATATGAATCAGGAGTAATGAAATACAAAACAGGGCAATTAGATGTTAGTGACCCTAATGATAAATTATCAAAAGCAACAATTAAAGTTGAATGTTCTCTTGTTACTTATTTTGTAATTCCTTATGCAAAACAAACTCAATTGGGTAACAAGGCACTAATGGATGATATTGACACATTAAAGTATAAAATAAGAATATTGATGCAGGAGTTGGATTAAGATGGGAACCACCATATCTCCAAGCGATTATACTTCAATTAATCCTAGTTATACTGATGGCCGAGGATTTTATACTGATGCAACAGAAGTGGCTAATTTATTGCAGGTTCCCGCTTTTACTGCCAGCACTACATACCCGACTTTAGCACAAGTGGGTGCAATTATTAAAAGAACCGAAGGAATAATTGATGATAAAGTAAAGCGTTCTTTTAGACCAATTATTACCAAAAATGAATTTCACGATTTTCAATTCAAGACACTACCAATGCACTCTTATTATGGTGGATATGTAGGCTTTGTTCAATTAGCAAAAATGAAACTTCGTAAAGTTGTATCGTTGCAAGTTTGGCAAGGTAGTGAATATGAAGAATTGGCTTCTGCTCAAGCCAAAGTTCTGTTACAAGAAAATTATCGAGATATTAATTCTATTATTTTAGAATTACCTAACAGTGGAGTATCATTTGAAATGGTTGCAGAAAACACAGTTAGCAGTTTAGGTAATGATGAGTTTTGCACAACCTTTGGAATCAAGACAACAAACAACGATTTAGTTTCCTTAATCAATGAACAATTTCCATCAAGCACTTCTTCTTTTACAGGGGCTACTGCGGCTAAGTCGCTAACTTCATCAAGTCTTGCAATATCAGACTTTTTTTATGCCGCAAAAGACCGAGCAAATGGCAAGCAGGTACTCATTTCATCCCTGCTTTCCGGTGATGATGGGGCCGATTGTGTGCTAAAAGCAACAATAAAACAAGCATGTACGACAGTAAATACCGATGCTACCGTAACCGTGGCTGATTCTTCTAAATTAGCCGCAGGTATGACAGTTACAGGAACAGGCATTAGTGGCACAGTTACTATTGCTTCTATTACTAATGCTACTACTATTGAATTAAGTGCCGCCGCAACAGGTTCCGGTAGTAATGATTTGACCTTCACTACAAGCGATACTATTCCTACTGTTTGCACTTTGACTAACTTTACTGATAAAGAAGATTTGAGAAGATTGGGTTCTTATTGGACTATTAAAGAAGAAGGCAGAATATTCTTTTTGAGAGATTATCCATACCATACAAAGAATTCAGTAATTGTAACTTATTTAGCGGGTGATGGACGAGTGCCTTCTGCTATCCATGAAGCCGCAACAAAATTAGTGGCGGCTGAAATACTAAGACATGACGACCAAAGCGTTCTAATTGCAGAAACAGGTGGCAATATTAGCACAAAAGAAAAGTATGATATTCTTCGTAAAGAAGGAATGGATATACTAAAGAGCAAAGGAGATATTGTGTACTTTTTGGATTGATGAACATGGCAATAAAAGTTGATTTACAAAAATTTAAGGAGTTACTTAACATTCAAAAAGAAAGACAATTGATTTTACAAGAGTTGTCAGAAGAGTTAGGATATGATGTATCTTTTAGTGATGATGAAGTCATGCAATTTGCTGAAGAAGAGTATGCCAAATATATTCAAAAAGAAGTAACAAAGGAGGTATCAGTGTGGATGAAGTCAGTCTTTTCATAGATTTGTTATCGAACAGTTGGTCTGCTAATGCCACTGCATTAGTTAGTGCAGGTACTATTTCTGCTTCTCATGCAGTTACTCCCGAATTTCTCGATGTTAGAAATACTACAAAACATAAGGGTGTTAGAGTGGATTTAAGCCGTTCACCAACAACCATTATTGTTTTTGAGGATGGACAAAATGTTGAATATCCAACTGCTATGTATGACATCAGAAACGAAACATATACATTCACTACCCATATCCGAGTATTGCACGATGAAAGGGGCGGGATTGACGCTTCATATGGCAAAGATAGGCTAAGGGCTATATACCTAATACTTCGTCGGGTGATTGAGAGCAAGCGTAATGGCTACACTGCAAGTGATGGTTCTAAATTCGACCAATTATTTTTAGGAAATAGAACAGAAAGTAATGACAGAGCCAAGCGTTTATTCGGATATAAAATCACAACAGAAGCAAAACGATTCGCATTATCACTCCCTTAGTAAGTTAGTAAAGGAAAGGAGAGAGTAGCATGGCAAACAATAACATATTTTTAGGAAGCGGCGCAAGTACAACATTAATACCCGAACAGGACATATATATCCCTGTTGATGCAACAGGTGGTTCAGTAAGTACGGCGGCTAAATCAGTAGTTACTCCCGATACTGCCTTTACTACTGCTTTTAAGTTTGTACCTAACATTTATGTTGGTTGTACTGTTGATGTATATGCGTCATCAGGATTACTTTCTTCTCATACAGTTGATTCAAATGATGAAACTACCCTTACTTTAGAAACTTCAAGAGCCGCAGGTACTCCTACATATGTTATACTAAGAGCATATGGCGCACCATCCCCTCATCCTGAAGTTAGTGGCAGACAATGTTTGCTGGCTGATAATTGGTTGGGAATTATGGAATCAGTAACATTCCCTAATCTAAGTCAAGAATTAAAACAATTAAATTTAGGTCTTGGCGGTTCAAGAAACTTTACATTCCAATACAAAGGAGTTAGAACGGCTGATAATGGTTCTTTGGCTTTGGTAGCGAATACAGGAACATGGTTGTATTATGCTCTTGGTGCTTGTGAAAGTATTGCTTATACTGCTGACGGTTCTCATTCTGCTATTACTTTCCCTGCTAATAATGGCCCACCAACAGGAGGCGCAGATAAAATCTATATTGAAGGTAGTGGGGGTGCTGGTGTAGTAACAAGTAATGGCCCACACTTTTATAGAACAACAAAAGGCGGAACAACAATTGTTCCTCCTGTTGATTTTTCACATTTCCCTGTATCAGATTCGGGTATTCAGACAGTTAATATCGCAACTGATGGTCGCCCCGATAACATTACATATGTTTTCAAGGAATCAAATACCGACCAATTGCCTTCATTCAGTTTAGAACAATCATTGGCTAAAGACCCTGCAACATTAACCACAGACTCAACAAGCAGTGCAGGGGCTATTACTGCTGATGAAAGCACTACTTTTGTTAGAATAGCAAGAGGTTGCAGAATTAATTCTTTGACAATTGAGGCTTCTGAAGGAGAAGAATTGAAAATGAATATGGATATTAACGCAAGATTAGTTGATAGCATTACCGACCTTTATCGTGATGATGCGACTTCTCCGGCTGATTACATAGCAAGAGCAGGTGTAACTGCTAATTCTAACTTGTTTAATTGGAATGCTGGTACTGAACATGGTACTCCGTTCTTTTTCGCACAAGGCAGTTTTGAAGCATTCGGACAACAATTCCTCAAGGTTAATTCAGTTAGCATTGAAATCAATAACAATCTAATGGATAAGAGATACATGGGAGGACATCGTGATATGAAAGAAGGAATCCCTGCACAAAGAACCTACACTATTACCTTTGAAGCAGTAGTTACAGATGATAAACTATTCACAGAAATGTTGAATGAAACCGAAGTAGCGGCTTCATCTTCAAGAGTTAGATTTGTGTTTGAAAAGCCGGATACGAGCGAAAAGATTACGCTAAACTTTGAGGACTACTATTTGAGTACCACAGAAATTACTATTCCTGATGATAAAGGGCCGGTTACTTTCTCTTCAACTATTCAGCCAAGAAGTCTTTCAACCGTTAATACTGCTGGAAATGCGGCAGTAGGCTGTGAAGTAATTTCTGATAATGTTCTAATGGGGTGATTAAATGAGTTACACTAAAGAAGAAAAGAGAAAATTGGTCGCTGAAAGAAGGGCCGCAGAAAAAAAGAAAAAACCTGCTAAAAAGGCAGTTGTCGAGGAAGTCAAAGAAACACAGACTGAATAGACATTATATTCCACCAACACCGTTAGTTTGTTTGTTGGTATAGAAGGTGGATAATATGGAAAAGAAAATAATAAGTGATAAGAGCGTACTATTTGCGCTAACAGAACCCACTTTACATTATGTTAAAGTGGCAGAAGATAAAGAAGAATACCTAAAAGTTTGGGTTAAAGAACCGACATGGCTTGAAGTTGATAAAGCCATGAATAGCATGATGAAGTTAGATGTCAAAACACAGAATATGGATATTGACATGAATGCTATGTTTAGGTATATGGTTGAGAATTTTATTGTAAAATCTGAACCATCATTATCAACAGTGGATATTCTTAGATTAACTCCTTATGTGGGTAATCAAATTAAAAACATACTACCAAATCCTCTTAATTCGTTTTCGGAGGATGACTCAAAAAACGACAATTGAGAAGGGCCTTAAAAGGAGGTAAAGCCTCCATAAAAGACGCTTCTCTCATCATCGTTTATACTCTATCCAAGGCTTTAGCCATAAGCCCATTAGAGGTGTATAAAATGCCAGCGAGTTTAGTTATGGACTTGTTACAAGTGCATAAATTAATAAAAGAAATCGAAGCAGAAGAAATTGATAAAGCGTTCAATAAGGCGAAGGTTAGGTGATGGGATTTGTCAGAGATTAGTGTGGTTATTGACGAGATGGATGAACTCGGTAACTCAATAGCCAACCTTAAAACTGATATTGGTAAATTAACCAAGCCTCTTGAAGAAATGGTTGCAGAATTCAAAACAGCGTCAGACCATCAAAGAAAAACAGTTGATTCTCTTAATGCTATGACGGCTTCTATGAAGTCAGTGGCTCATTTCTCATACAAAACTGCTGAAGCAATAGAGGCTCAAAATCTGCAAAATAATACATTATTACAACATCTAAAAAATGTCAATACTGCTACTAAACAAGTTACTCAACAACAGACTCAATCCATACAAACCTCTCAACAAGCGACGGCGGCAACCGTAGTATTAACTGATGCACAAAAAGAGTTAAACATAACTTATGATAAAATGAAGAAAAAATTCATGAGAAATGGAGTCCAAGTAAATAAATTTGGACAGGCAGTAAATAATACAGGAGAAGTCGTCAATAACTTCAATAAAAGAACTGCTTTAATGCAAAATCTCGCAAGAGAAATGAACAAAGCCGGAGAGAAAAATATAGGCTTTATGAAAGGCTATGCCACATATACTAAGTTAGGAGGAAATGCAGCAGAATATTTGGCTGAATTTTTAACATCATCAAGAGAAGAATTAACTATTTTTGGAATGGAGGCCGCTAAAGCCCGTAAAGTGATGTATGGATTTATGCCGCCCGGAACTTTTAGAATGCTAAATAAGTTTTCTTCAGTATTGCAGTTTACAGGTGGCGCATACAGAAAAATGGGCGATAGTGGAAAAAACGCAAGAAATGAAATTAAGGAATTAAAGAAGGCTTTGAAAGCGGCAGAATTAGCGGGAGAAGCAGAAGAAGTTGAAGCATATACTGAAACTATAAAAGAATTAGAACAGTCCTTAAATCCAAATATGCTTACTTCATTCTTTGGTACTTTTATGAAATTAGCAAAAGTACCTATGTCTTTTGAAGGATTTATGGGAATGACAAGAGATGAAGATAGACAACAGAAAGCAAAAGATGTTGGTATTTCCGGTTACGAAGATAAAGACCCGATGGGGGGCAGGTTCTCACCAAAAGGAAAAATCAAAGGAATAATGCAGTTTATGGAGAAAAGACAACAAACAATGGAAAAAGGGAAAAAACTAGAAGCGGCGTTTTTGGCTGCAAAAAAAGACCCATCGGGAAAAGCCATGTTTGAAGGAAAAAGTTTGTCGGTTGACCAACTTCAAGAATTCGGAGAAGAAAATTCAGAAGAATTACAAGATATAATGTTTAATATGTTTAGTAATCACCCTGTCTTTGCTTTCTTCTTCAAAATTCTAAAATTCATAAAAATTGTCGGACAAGTTGTGTTAGGAATATTAAGATTCTTTTTCAAAGCCTATTTTGTTTTCTTTGTTGTTGTGTTAGGAATAATAGTAATAATAAAAACTATTGGGCCAGCAATTAAAGAAGCAGTTATGCTGACATTAAGTGGTTTAGAAATTGCTAAAGATGTATTTCTTGAATCTTTTAACTATGTTGCAGAAGGATTTATGGATATTTTTAATGCGGTATTTGGTGATGGGTCATTAGATGATGCAGTGATGGGTCTAATAAAAATGGCGGGCGGTTTGCTTGGAATGGCTATATCTTTTGGTATTATCTTAGTTCAAGGTGCAGTATCTTTAGTATTGACTCTTGGATATGCAATACTAAAGAGAGGGGTTGAATTCTTTATGGGTGCGGCTTCTATCGGTAAAAAGATTGCAGTGTTTTTAGGAATTGCATTATTCTTCATAGCAACATTTTGGTTACAGATGTCATTATTACCTGCTGTTTTTGCCGCAGTGGTTGGGTATTATATCGTAAAGGGACTTGGTAAGGTATTTGGATTTTGGGCTACCGGAGGTGTAGTGGATAAACCATTACAAGTAGTTGGAGAAAGAGGGCCGGAAATTGCGGCTATGCCGAAAGGAACAAGAGTGTATAACAATACTGATACCAAAAAGATGCTCAAAAGTGGCGGTAATGTAAATAACATTAATGTAACCATTAATGCGAAAGACACAAGCGACAAAGAAATGAGAAGAATTGCGGCTCAAATTGGAAAGATGATTAATAGAGAAGTAAATAGAGGTACTTCTTCAAGTTACAGTTAAGGTGATTAAATGAGTTCTCCCGATGGCACACACTATGTATTTTTGCGTCTTGGCGCATCT
>Ga0209232_1000703_pt1 | contig 19571 bp, 25 predicted proteins | sample ETNvirenome_2_60_FD_184066 | JGI IMG/M metagenome (GOLD analysis project Ga0209232, IMG submission 184066) | Marine viral communities from the Pacific Ocean - ETNP_2_60 (SPAdes) (version 2) | ecosystem: Environmental > Aquatic > Marine > Oceanic | place: Pacific Ocean | collected 2013-06-22
AATAAGACTAAATTACTTTATAGATCGTGGCAGCAACTATAGACGCAACAATAAAAGGAGCTAGTGCTAATAGTTATGTCACATTGGCAGAAGCTAATACTTACTTTGAAACCGTTCCAGATTCTTCAACTTGGACAAATAAAACAGATGATCAGAAAAATAGATCACTTATATCAGCTACTAGATGGATTGATAGCTTTGTATTTTATGGAGATAGATGTGATGATGGACAGGCATTAAAATTTCCTAGAAATAATTATCAAGTAGATGGAGTTGAGTTAGCTTGTTCTACAATTCCAAATAATATTAAGTATGCAGAATATGAATTAGCTAGAGCATTGGCAAATGATACTGGAGCTATTACAGGAACTACTGGTAAAGATGGTAATTTTGAAGAAGTAGCTCTTGGTGATCTTAGAGTTAAATATAATACTGAAAGTCAGGGTACAGGATCAATAAATAATATTTTAGATGTTTACCCGTGGCTACAAAGTTATCTTGGAGCTTATATGCTTGGTGGAGCAGGTAGTTTTCAAATGAGGGTAGTTAGAGGATAATGGCAGGACAACTAGACAGTTTATTTAAAAGTGTTGCTAAAAGTGTTGTTGCAACTTTAGGAGATTCTTTAGATCACACTATTACTTATACAAAGAAAGGAGTATCTAGTTACAACGTAGATACAGGAGAACAAATTACTGTAGATACCACATACTCAGATATAAAAGTTCCAATATCTTTTGTAAGATCAGAAGAAGAAACTGGTCAAGAGATGAGATTAGCAAAATTATATATAACACCTGATCTTATAGGAGATAATCAAGTAGATATGGACGATGAGATTACATTAAGTTTTGGTGGATCAAATAGAGTTGCACAAATAGTAGACATTGATACTAAGAAAGGTGGACAAGTGTATTTATTTACTGTTTTGGTGCGATTCTAATGGCAGTAAAACGATTAAAAGATTTACCTAAAGATTTAGATAAAAAAATTAGTAGAGATTTTAATGCTTTCATATCAGAAGTTCACGCTGAATTATCAAAAGAAGAAAATATGCCAGTATGGACAGGTTTTTTTGCTTCTAGCTGGAAAGCATCAAATACTCCTGTTCAAGCTAACCATAAGGTAGAAGATTATCAACCCTGGGCAAGTATAAAAAGAGAACGTAGTTTAGATTTTTTTGCAAGACGAAAAGCTGGACCTCCTTACACAAAACAGACACGACCTAAAGAACCTAAGATTGAACCAAGATTTCCAGTAGGAACAGGTAATAAAATATTTAATTATAGAAAGTCAGTTTTTATTGGTAATAAAGCTATATATTCTCAATATGTTTTAGAAACTGGAAAAATTCAAAATTTTGTTGCAGATGATTTACCTAAATTATTGAAAAAGAATATGTCAGATAAAGGTAAGCTATTTATAGGAACAAAAGTATCTGAAAAAACTTCAGGTACTATATATAAAGGATTTGAAGGATGACTTTAGTAAACACCAGAGCAGCATTTGAAAAAGCAGTGACAGACAAGGTTTCAGACGTTGATCCTACTGTTACAATGGTTTATGATAATGTGCATTTTACGACTCCAGGAAAAACTAAGAAATATATATTAATGAGTTTAAATTTTATTCAATCAACACAACAAAATCAGGGTGCAGCATCAAATTATTACGCTGGTGTTATTCAATGTAATGTTTACGTTCCAAAATCAAAAGGTACTTCAACTTTGTCTGCTATTTCTGAAGCGGTAATTGATGGTTTAACTTCAGTAAATGCTTCTGGTTATACGGACACTTTTAGTTGTAAACCTAGAGTATTAGATATTAATGGCCCAACTCCATTGGAAATAGAGGATAGAAGTCATTTCATTGGAATAATATCTTGTCAATTTACAGCAAATGCCTAGTATAATAGAATAGCAATCTAATAAATTTATGGAAGCAATAGAACTTCTCAAAAACAAATTTGGTGTAAGCCAAAAGTATATGTATGAATTGAAAGAAGGAGATGTAACAGTTTTAGAGATCTACTGGAATCCATTAACTATTGCAGAAAGAGAAGCAATTGTTGCAAAATCTGGAGATGGTGGAACTAATGATGACTTTGCATTAAATCTAATGATTACAAAAGCATTAGATAAAGATGGTAAAAGATTATTTCAAGATGGTCATAAAGCCTCGTTACGAAGAGAAGTAAATGCAGGAATATTACAGGATATTCAACTTGCGATGTTAAATTCTGGTGCTGACTACAAATTGGAGGAAGCGAAAGCAGATTTAAAAAGCTAGAAACGATTGGTTTTTTATGTTTTTTTTAGCTTCAGAGTTAAAAATGACTATTCAAGAACTCACCAATAAGCTAACTCAGGAAGAATACATAAATTGGCTTGCTTATTATGAGTTAAAAAAAGAATATGAAGATAAAGCTTATGAAGATGCAAAGAATAAATCACGAGCAGGAAAACGCTAAAAGCGGTACACTAAAATAAAGTTTTGGTTTTAGGTCGAATCCAATGGCAGGTGAATACGGTGTAAATATAAATTTAAGAGTAAAAGGGCAGTCTGGTCTTGATAGGTTAAATTCAAAAGTAAAAGAATTATCTAAAAGTGTAGATAATATCCGTCAGATAGACATAATGAATCCTCGAAATACAGGAGGTGCAGCAGGACAAGGTGCTCGTAATGATTTGAAGAAATATAGACAAGATATGGAAGCTCTTGTTAGAACTGTTAATAACTCAAAAGGAGTTTTTGGTAAAACTGCTATTCAACAAAGAAATGCTGCCGATGCTTTGGAAGAGTTTGCAGATAATTTAACAATCGGGACAAAAAGACATAAAGAAGCATTAGCAGCATCAGTTAAACAGAACGCAGCAATAGGTAGAGAAACAAATTCAATAATAAAAAATACAGATGCACAAATTAAAAATAATAAAGCACAGGCTGAAGGAAATAAACTTAACAAATTTGACAACAGAGGTACTGGAGCAGCATTAAAGAGTGGACTTATTTCTGGTGCGTTTCCATTGTTATTTGGACAAGGACCACTTGGCGGTGCTTTTGGTTTTGCTGGTGGCTTTGCAGGAACTAAAATGGGTGGTCAAATGGGAGGCTTTGCAGGAGGTCTTGTTGCTACTGCTGTTCTTCAACAATTAACTACTTTAGCTGCAAATATAAATGAACTAGGAAAAGCATTTGATGACATAAATCCAAATATAGATAAACTTACAGTTTCATTGGGATTAGCTGGAACAGCAGAAGCAGAAAGATTAAAGTTTATAGAACGAACTCAAGGAGCTCATGTTGCTTTAGCTATGGCTACTGAAAAAATGACAAAAATTGTAGGCAAAGATGGAGTTAGAAGTTTAAAAGAATTTGCAGAAGGAAGTCAGTTATTAGGTAATTCATTTAAAAAAGCAATGTTAAAAATTCAAGTTGCTGCTGCTGATCTTTTTAATGCTTTACGAAAATTTCTTCCAGGACAAAAAGAAGCAGAAGCAGATAGAACAAGCGAGTTAGCAAAACTTGGAGGTGCAGGAAAAGATTTAGTTTTACAAGGTCTTATTGCTGAACAGAAAAAAATTGAAGAACAATTAAAAATAATTGAAAAACAGGATCTTGATAAAACCATAAAAAATCAAGCTCTTGGCCCGTTTGGTTTTTCAAGTGGCGGATTATTCCCTTCTCAAATAACTAAAACTGCTGAGCAACAAATTAATGAACAAGAAAATAAGGTTAATTTAAAATTAAGATTAAATACTTTAAAAGATGAAATTAAATTAAGAACAGAAAATTTTGCAATAATAGGGCAAGGAATTGAATTGGAAAACAGAAGGCAAGATATTCTTGATGAAGGATTAAAAAGTATTACAGATCAAAATAAATTTTTACAAGATCAACTTTTATTAGGAACTCGAGGAGCAGAAATTGAAAAATTAAAAGCTGAAATGGCAAATAAAATGAAAATTGCGGTAGAGGATCTTAAGCCTTTACAAGTTAAGCAAATCGAAGATGCTATAAAACTTAGAGATGAATTAAAGTTAATAAATACTGTATATCAAGGAATTGCAAGCACAATTCAAACAGGTCTTGTTGATGCAATAGATGGTGCAATAACAGGAACAATGACATTAGGTGAAGTAGCAACCAGTGTATTTGGATCTATTCGTAGACAACTTGTAGATTTTGCAGCGACTTCTTTATTAAGAGCAATTCCTGGTTTTGGTGGATTCTTTGCAAATGGTGGTGTTACCAAACCTAATAAATCTTATATTGTTGGAGAGAAGGGACCAGAATTATTTACCCCTGGAGTAACAGGAAAAGTTACTGCTAATCACGAACTAGGTGGAGGTTCTACCAATGTAGTGGTAAATGTAGATGCTTCTGGAACTTCTGTAGAAGGTGACGAGCAATCTGCTGCACAATTTGGTGAAGCTATTGCTGCTGCAATACAAGCTGAAATTGTTAATCAAAAAATGGCTGGAGGTTTATTAAGTTAATGGCTAGTTTTCCAACAACAGTTAATCCTACTTATGGACTAACTAAAACATCTAAACCAAATATTCGGATTGCTCAGTTTGGTTCGGGATATTCTCAACGATCAACTTTTGGTATAAATCAAAATCTGAAAGTGTATAGGCTTAAATGGGAAAACATAAGTGAAACAGATGCAGATGAAATAGAAACCTTTTTAGATGCTAGGGCTGGTGTAGAAAATTTTGATTACACTCCACCAGGAGAAAGTGCTAGTAAAAAACTTATCTGTAGAGATTGGAATAAAACTATACCTTATTTAAATAGAGCTACAATAAATGCAACATTTGAGGAGGTTGCCGAAGCATGACAAGTACTCAAATATCACCATCTTCTTCAAAAATTAGTGAAGAGATACAGAAACTTGAACCGTCTGCACTTATAACTTTATTTGAATTAAAGTTAACTCCTGAAGTTAATGGTGTGACTCAGACAACGACATATTATTATCATGCTGGAACAAACGAATTAAAAAGTAATATTGTATTTAATGGTGTAACTTATGTTGCAGCACCTGTTCAAGTAAAAGGTTTTGATAAAGTTACAAAGGGGACATTACCTCGTCCTATTTTTACTGTTGCAAATGCTGATAATGCAATAACAAATTTAATGCTTTTATATAATCCTTTAAATGCGGAACTTAAAAGGATTCAAACACATAAAAAATTTATTGATGCCGTTAATTTTTCTAGTGGTACAAACGCAACAGCAGATCCCACTGCAATAGCACAGACTGATGATATTTGGTACATAGATAGGGTTGCAGCAGAAACTCCTGAATCAGTTGCTTTTGAACTTACTGGTAAAATTAATATGCAAAATCTTAGATTACCAAAAAGACAAATTGTTGAGTATTGTCCTTGGAAGTATAGAAGTCCAGCAGATGCAGCACTAGGTCAAGCAGGTAGCGTAGAATGTGGATATAAAGGATCAAAATGTTTTGATGCAAATGATAATGAATTAACAGGTGATGATAAACAAGCTTTAGACAAGTGTGGTCATAGATATTCAAGTTGTTTATTACGTTTTAATGAAAAACTTGGAAAAGTGCCTTTTGGTGGATTTTTAAATGCAAGATTACAGATGTGATGATATTTAAAGAAGCTGCCAAACAACACGCAATAGATCAAGCACCAAAAGAATCTTGTGGGATTGTTGTGGATGATATTTATTATCCTTGCAATAATATTTCAGATACACCAGAAGATAATTTTGCAATACATCCAAAAGACTTTTTAAAAGCCAGATCAAAAGGTAAGCTACAGTATATTATTCATTCACATCCAGAAGGCGGTAATGCAAGCGAACCAGATAAAAAAGCTTGTACAGCTACAAAACTCCCTTGGTACGTTTACCTTATTCCACAAGATACATGGCAAACTATAAATCCTTAATTGGCAGACAATGGCAGTATGGTGTTTTTGACTGTTACTCTATAGTGCGTGATTATTATGCCTTGCTTGGAATAAAGTTACCTGATTATAAACGTCCGAAAAGTTTTGAGACTTGTAAAAGTATTTTTCTTAGTGATGCAAGCAAACTAAATTTCAAAGAAGTAGATGTAAAAGAAAGAGAGCCTAATGATGTTTTAATAATGAAAATATGGACAAAAGAACCTATGCACGGTGCTGTTCTTTTAAAAAATGATATGATACTACATCAAAAATTTGAATCTGTAAGTTGTTCAGAGTACTTTAACCATTATTATAGGAAAAGAACTGTAGGGTGTTTTAGATATGCAGCATAAAATCCTGCTGCTAGATGAATTAGGTGAAAGATGGGGTGAAACTCATGTTTATCATAATTTAAGATCACCTAGTGAAGCATTAAAGTTACTTTATATAAATCATCCTGATTTAAAAAAATATTTTGCTACTGCTCATGAGGATGGGATAGGTTTTACAGTTGTACAAGCTGGAGAGTTTTTAGATTACGATGAATTAGCTTTGCCATTAGGGCAAAATGATTTAGTTATAACACCTGTTATTTCTGGAAGTGGTGGAGTTGGTAAAGCATTAGCTGGTGTTGCGTTAATAGGAGCAGCATTTTTATTCACACCTTTAAGTGCAACATCATTTTTTAGTCCTATTGTTGCTCCAGGATCTTTTGCAGCAGCTTTACCTATAACAAAAGCAACAATAGCACTAGGTGGTGCTCTTATATTATCTGGTGTTTCTGATATGATTTCGCCTCAACCACAACTACCTACTTTTGATGCTCCTTTATCTGGTTTTGGAGGTGGACCTAGTAGTATTACGAGAGGATCTAATGGTAATGAAAGTTATGGTTATACAGGAGCAGCAAATACTGTAGGGATTGGAAAAACTATTCCTGTTGTTTATGGAAAAGCTTTAGTTGGTGGTCATATTTTAAGTACAGATATAGAAATATCACATGATAAAAACCCTTTAATGACATATATTAGGCCACCTAATTTAAATTCTGTACGTTTTAATGGAGAACAATTAGAAGGTAAATATACAAATGCTGGTGGGATTATGGCAAGGAGATATAATGGCACAACCAGTAGTGCTAAAGGAACAGAAAGATATTTAACATCTAATAAGACAATAAAGTTAAATGAAGAAGGTAAACAAGCTATTACAGATATAGTAGGAGAATCAAGTGGAAGTACTAATGTAAAAAAATTTCAAATACTTTTTCAAGTTAGTGGTTTAATTGATTTTGTAGGAGAAGAAGGAACGACAAAAATTGATGGGTTTATTACTTATGCAATAAAAATAAAAGAAAAAAGTGAAGGTACTTTAGTTTTAAATAGTCAATCAACTATCCAAGGTTTAACTACAAAAAGCCAAAAGTACAGTTATATTGCAAAACTACCTTATCAAAAAATATCAGGTAAAGATAACTACAATGTTACTATAGAAATTATTGATACAGGAGTGGATTTTGATAAAGCATCTCTTATTATAAAACAAGTAGGATATAACTTAAAAAAGAAGTAATTATGCCTTTAAATTCAACGTCAGTCATTAAAATTGTTGATCTTTTATGTGAAGGGCAAATTGAAGGTATTGTTAAAGGTAAAAAAGGTATATTTTTAAATGAAACACCAGTAAAAATAGGTAGTAAAGAAAATTTTAGTAATAAACATTTTAATTTTCAGTTAAGAACAGGAACAAGAACACAAGCACAGTTAAAAGATTATCAAACAGGTGGAGCATCAAATTTAACCAACATTTCAGAAGAAATAGGAGAAAATTATAGTGAAACTGTTAATGCACTAAATAAAGTAACAAAACGAAAATATGGTGGAGGCCAAAAAATAATACAAATAACAGATACACAGACAACATCTGTTCAATTTCTTTTTACTATACCGTCATTGTTTTGCACCGCTATGGAAGGTGTTGCAAGAGGCCAGCTTTTTAATGCAAAAGTAAGAATAATAATTGAACTTAAATCAAAAGGCACTGGATTTAATCCAGTAGTTGATGAAACTTTTGAAGGTATTTCAACTTCTGAATATCAGTTTTTAACACCACCAATAGATTTAACAGAAGACGAAAAGGGTAAAGAATTAACAGCACCCTTTACATTAAAAATAATAAAACTTACTTCAGACAAAATAAAAGGAAAAACTGGTGAAGATGATTATGAAGTTAAGGAAACTGATTTTGAAGATATACCTAAAAATACAGCATTAGAAGGAACTAGAGGCAATAGAATAATTCTTACATCAATGATTGAAAGACAGGATTTTAGAAGCCGTTATCCATATACAGCTTGTGTAGGTTTATCTTTATCAACAGAAGCATTTTCATCTCTGCCCACCAGAGCATATTTAATAAAAGGATTAAAAGTAGCTATTCCCCACAATGCAACTGTAAGAGATGATGGAAGTTTAGAATTTAATGGATCTTTTGATGGAAGTCTTTTACAAGATGATGATGGTAACGTTTTAAAACAATGGACAACTTGCCCTGTTTGTATTTTCTACGATATGCTCACAAGTACAAAACATGGAGCAGGGGATTTTATAACAGCATCAAATACAAGTTGGGTTGATTTATACCCACTAGCTCAATATGCAAATCAACTTGTAGAAACACCAGAAGGAGACGAACCAAGGTTTGCTATTAATACTGTTATAGGCGCACAGAATGACGCATATAAGGTCTTACAAAACCTTGCCAGTACATTTAGGGGTATGACATATTGGGCTGCTAATACGGTCAATGTAGGAGCAGATCATGGTAATTTAGATCCCGATGAAGTTGTTGACCCTGTTCATATTTATAACAATTCAAATGTTATCGGCGGTGTATTTAATTATTCTGGAACGTCTTTAAAAACAAGATCAACTTCAATAAGAGTAAGATATAACGATCCAGATAATTTATATAAACCTAATGTAGTTGTAGTAGAAGATTATGAGTTGATTACAAAGTATGGTTTCCAAACAAAAGATTTAGTGGCTTTTGGTTGTTCTTCTAAATATCAGGCAGAAAGATTAGGAATTTGGATGTTAAAAAGTGAAGAATTGGATGCTGATGTTGTAATTTTTCAAACAGGTCTAGATGGTTTAGCTGTGTTACCTAGCCAAGTCTTTGCAGTAGCAGATGAGATGCGACAAGGAGTGCAAAGGGCTGGAAGAATTGCTACAGGTGCAACAACAACAGCAATAGTTCTTGATAAAGATTTATCATCTACAATCAGTAGTGATCCTACTTCTTTCACTTTAAATTGCACATTATCAGATGGAACAGTTGAATCCAAAACAATAAGTGCAGTTTCTACAACTACTGTCACTGTTAGTAGTGCTTTTAGCTCTGCACCACAATCTCAATCTGTGTACACTATTACCTCAAGCAACTTGCAGCATCAAAAGTTTAGATGTATTGATGTAATAGATAATAATGATGGAACTTATACAATCGAAGGGGTGCAGTTTAATGATTCAATTTATGGAATAGCTGATTTAAATACAGACTTAAAGTTTACTAATACTACTGCATTTGATGAAACACCGTCTGTACCAACAAATTTACAACATACAGTAATCGTTACTAATACAGTGTAACCATGAGTAGTCAAGCAATTTTTAGTTGGTCAAGAGGAACAAATGGCCCTTCTGTAACTTTTGAAGTTAGGTATAAAATTGGTAATGGTTCTTTTAAGACTGCTTCTACAACAGATACAAGTTTTACAATAAATAATTTAAAACCAAATGCTGAAGTAACATTTGGAGTAAGATCAGTAAATATAGCACCAAATTTAAAAAGTTCAGCATACACTGAAACAGTTATAACTGTACCAAAAGCATCTATCCCAGCAACAACTTCACCTGTAACTCCGACAGTATTATTACCACCAGACCCTACAAATGTATCTGTAGAGGCTACAACAAAAAATGAAGCTATTATCAAATGGAATATTCCTACAACTTATACAGGAAACAAAGAAGAATTAATTGCAATTATAAGACATTCTGCATTGACAGATGGTACTGGAATTTGGCCTAATAGCACTTTGCTTAGAGAAGTTGCTGCAGTAACAGATTATTTAATTGTCCCTTTAATGAATGGAGAATATTTAGTAAAATTTAGAGATAATGAGAATAATAAGTCAGAAAATGCTACAAGTGCTGTCATAAATTTACCTGATGAATTACCTAAATTATTAGTTCAGACAACAAGAGAAGATCAAGGAGCAGCACCTTTTGCTGGTCAACGTAATGATTGTTTTTATTCTGATGAATTCGATGCACTTGTTTTAACTACAACGGATTTTATAGATGACATAGCTGATTTTGAAGAAGGTTATTTGCAAAATATAGATTTTGGTAACACGTTAAAAACATCAGGTGAATATTTCTTTGAAAATACTGTTGGGCTTGACGGTATCTTTACTGTTCAATTTAATAGAATTTTAAAAATTAGAGGTCTGTATCCAAATGACTCTATTGATTTACATTTAACAAATATTGACCAATGGAGTGATTTTGACGGTGATTTACCAGATGAAACAAATGGAATATTAAAATTTAGAAAAAGTAATGATGCTGCAAGTGATGATGAAATACAAGATGAAAATAGTGAGTTTTTATTATTGGAAGATGGAGACAAGTTTGATCAGGAAGATTCAACAACGTACGGTGATTTTGTACCACTTGAGAATGGACGGTATACAGGCAGAACTTTTCAATTTAAATTAGATTTATCTTCTGAATATAATGATCAGACACCTTTAATAGATGAATTGGGTTTTGAATTGTTATTTGAAAATAGAACTGAAAGTAACTCTTTTGATAGCGGTGCTGCTGCAAAAGCGGTAACGTTTAGTAAAGCCTTTTATCAAACACCAAAATTAGGCATTACTGCTAGTAATATGGCTACAGGTGATTACTATGTAATTAGTAGTGAAAGTCGAACTGGATTTTCAATTACTTTTTTCAATAGTTCAAATGCAGCTATTGACCGCACATTTGCATATCAAGCCAACGGCTTTGGTGCGGAAGGTGCCTAAACTCTCAAATCCATTGGTATAACTAAAAATGTCAACACATGATTACTCCTTAAGTAACCAATCAGGGGCCAGTTTTAGGTCAGACCTCAATAATGCCTTAGCTGCAATCCTTTCAAATAACAGCAATGGCTCGTCTCCTTCAACTACTGTTGCATATAGTATATGGGCTGATACCTCTGCTGCCAAACTTAAAATTCGTAATAGTGCTAATGACGCATGGGTAGATTTAATAAATTTAGACGGAACTATTGCAAGAGATATCAAATTAACTGGTGCATCTGCGAATATAAATTTTGATCAATCAGATAATGCTCTTGAGTTTAATGATAATGCAAAGGCAGTTTTTGGATCTGGGGAAGACCTTACAATATCTCATGATGGTAGTAATTCGATAATAAATGATGCAGGTACAGGTGAATTACAACTACAAAGAGGTGGTTCTACAGTTGTTGCTCTTAGTTCAACTGGTGCTGACCTTACAGGAGATTTAACCGCAAGTGGTAAATTTATTGCTTCAAGTTCAAGTTCTGGTGATTATATAAGAGTTTATGCAAGTAGTGGAACTGGTAAATGGGATATTTATGGTAATGGTGCTAATTTGCGTATTGGTGATAATGATTCTGCTGGTGCAGTTGTCATTGATACAAACGTAGGTATAGGAACAACAAGTCCTAGTGTTACTTTAGACATAGAAGCTACTACTCCAACTATAAGGCTTACAGATAGTGATGCTACAGGAACACCTGAATCTGAAATTAGAGGTGGAGGTGGTGATTTAGTATTAAGTGCAGATAGAGATAATGAAAAATCAAGCACAATAATAGGGTTTCATACTGACGGTACAGAGAGAATGCGTATAGACGATGCTGGAAGGGTTGGTATTGGAACAACTAGCATGTCTCATAACCTCGCTGTTGTGACGGCATCTGGTGATGCTAAGATACTTGTATCATGTCCTGGCCATCCCTCATTAACTTTACAAAGCACAAGTGGCTCAGACCACACTGGGGTAAATTTTGGAGACAGTGATGATGTTAATGCTGGAATGATTCAATATACCAACTCAAGTAATGCGATGCAATTTCACACCAATGGTAGTGAAAGCTTGAGAATAGACTCATCTGGGGATGTGGGTATCGGTTCCGCCTCGCCAAATTCTCGTCTTACCGTAGTCAGTGATTCTACCAGTTCAAGTAATTTTGCTTTTACAGTCTATAACAGTGCGTCAGGATTATTGTTTTACTTACAAGATGATGGAGAGTTGTCTACTGGTACTTCAACTGAGTCACCATATAATAAAGGAACTTCTAATTCAGCAAATGTGTTTGTTACTTCTCTCGGAGTTTTAAAACGTACTACTTCATCAGAAAGGTATAAGAAAGATATAACTGATGCCACATGGGGTCTTGCAGATGTTTTAAAACTTAGGCCAATAACATTTAAATCAAATGCAACAGGTGCAGATGCAGATGATAAAACTTATGCTGGATTTACGGCAGAAGCTATACACGCTTTAGGTCTTACAGAATTTGTCCAATACAATGACAGCAATGAACCAGATGCTTTAAATTATGCAAATATGGTTGCTTTGATGGCAAAAGCAATACAAGAATTATCAGTTAAAGTGACCGCACTTGAAGGTTCATAAACCTTTTATTATAATTTATTTAATTACATAAAAAACATGACAAATCCTATTGATCTTATAAATGAAGAAATTGCAACAATTAAAGAGCAATTAGAAATTGATGTAAAAAAAGTATCCTTATTGCAGCAAGAAATTAAAACATTACAAGAAGAAGCACAAAAAGCTATTAATGAAAAACAGACACAAATTAATAATGCAACACAACCTATATTAGAAAATCAAGGATCTTTAAAAAAACTTACTGAGTTGTTAAACAAATTAGAAGGTAAGATAGAAGCAACTACTGAAAAATAAATGGCAGATAGGAAGATCACAGCACTTACTGAATTAACCGCACCAGTAGCTTCTGATGTATTTCCTATAATTGATGTAAGTGAATCTGCTAATGCTGATAAGAATAAAAAAATACAACTAACAACAATATTGAAAGGCATACCCAATGGAACTGTATCGGCTCCTAGTGTTGGATTTATTGATGATTCTGGACTTACAGGTTTTTTCAGAGTTGCTAGTAACGAAATAGGAATATCTGCTAATCAGGGATTAATTGGATCATTTACAACAACAGGATTTCAATTGGGATCTGGAACCCCTGCTGCACAATTACATTTATTCAGTACAGATACAACAGATCAAGTAATAATAGAAAATACTGATACTGGTGCTGATAATGCTCCCGATCTTGTTTTATTTAGAAACTCAGCTTCACCAGCAGCAGATGATAACTTAGGGAACCTAGTTTATAGAGGAGAAGATTCTGCTGGCAATAGCCACGACTATGCAAGTATTGTTGCTTCTATAGAAGATACAACAAATACTTCAGAAGATGGCATATTAGATATTATGACAAGTGCTGCTGGCACGTTAGCCTCAAGAATAAGACTAAAAAATAATAAAGTTGGTATCGGTGAAAATGATCCGATATATCCAATGCACTTAACCACAACTCTTACAGGTCAAGCTTTACAACTTCAATGTGATGCTGATGACGCTGCTAGTGGTGCGAACCTTATGTTGTATCGCAGAAGAGGCTCTAGTGGTGCTGGTCAAGATAATGATGTAATATCAACTATTTTTTATAGAGGAAAAAATGATAATGGCACACCAGAAGAAGTAGATTATGCAGCAATAGAATCTGTAATCATTGATGCCAGTGATGGAACAGAAGATGGGCAGTTAAATTTACAGGTGATGGATGCTGGAACGTTAACGACCCAAATATCTGTTGATGCTGATGCTATTACTTTTGGTGATGCTGTTAATGTCGTTTTAAATACTTCTACAGGAACAAAAATAGGTACTGCAACAACACAGAAACTAGCATTTTTCAACTCAACACCTGTTGTACAGCAAAGTGCTATTGCAAATATTACAACGACTGCCAGTTCTGGTACGTTACCAACTGCAAATGGTTCTATTACAATTACAAATGCTGCAAGTGCAACCACTACAGAGTTGTTAGAATTTTGTGTAGAGCTAGAATCTAAATTAGAAAGTGCTTTGGCTGTGTTAAGAACTTTCGGACTTATTGCAACTTAAAAATGGCTATTATTCCAAAAAAAAGTACTGATTTTACGGTTGTAAGAAGATCAGATTTTCCACTTACTCTTACTTTCAAAGACAGTACAAGTTCTGCTCTAAATCTTACTGGTTACACTGTTACTGGAGAAGTATATAATGAGGATAGATCTACAAAATTTGCTGACTGGAATGTAACCTATACAAATAGATCTGGAGGTGTTGTTGATATTGATTTAACAGATGATCAAACAACAAACTTTACACCCAATATTCTTTTTTACGATATAAAATTAACCCAACCAAACGCAAAGGAATTTGTGTATCTTAGAGGAAAGTTTTTCATGTTAGAGGGTTATACCGCATGAGCAGTTCAAATGAAGTTGTTGTTAGTCAGGTTAATGAAGTAACAACAGTAGAAATTACAACAGCAGGGCCACAAGGAGCTACAGGAGCTACAGGAGCTACAGGCCCGCAAGGACCAGCAGTATCAGATGGTGATAAGGGTGATATAACAGTAAGTAATAGTGGTGGTACATATACAATAGATGCTGGAGTTGTATCAACTGCCAAAATAGCTGATGATGCTGTAACGGCTGATAAATTAGCCAATACTGCTGTAACGGCTGGATCTTATACAAATACAGATATAACAGTTGACGCACAGGGAAGAATAACTGCTGCCTCTAATGGATCAGGTGGTGGAAGTGGTGAAGCGAACCAAAATGCTTTCTCTACTATTTCTGTTTCTGGTCAATCTGATGTAGTTGCCGATAGTGCTACTGATACTTTTACATTTATTGCTGGTACAAATGTCACCATAACAACTAATGCCAGTAGCGATACTATTACTATTACTGCTGCTGATACCAATACACAATTAAGTACTGAAGAGGTTCAAGATATTATTGGAGCGATGGTCAGTAGTAATACTGAAACTAATATTGCTGTTACTTATGATGACACGAATGGAAAACTAAACTTTGCTTCTACCGATACTAATACTACCTATAGCGTAGGTGATGGAGGTCTTACACAGAATAACTTTACTAATACACTAAAGACAAAATTAGACGGCATTGAAGCGTCAGCCACCGCAGATATGACAGGTGCAGAGATCAAAAGTGCTTATGAAGGTGAATCTGATACTAATGCCTTTACCGATGCTGAAAAAACTAAATTATCAGGTATTGAGGCATCAGCTACCGCAGACCAAACTGCTGCTGAAATTAGAACATTAGTTGAAAGTGCTAGTGATAGCAATGTATTTACTGACGCAGATCATACAAAATTAAATGGTATTTCTGCTAGTGCGAATGTAGGTATTACTGATGTTGTAGGTGATACTTCACCGCAGCTTGGAGGGTCGCTTGATGTAAATGGTCAGGATATTGTTTCTACTTCTAATGGTGATATTGATTTAGATCCTAATGGTTCTGGTAAAATTGTTTCTAAAGGTAATGCAACTAGAGGTTCTGGACAGGTAAAGCTTAATTGTGAGAACAACTCACATGGAGTAATAATAAAAGGACCACCTCATAGTGCTGCTGCAAGTTATACTTTCACACTTCCAAACGATATACAAAACGGTAAATATCTAACAACAGATGCAAGTGGAAATACATCCTGGGGAACGCCTACAGATACAAACACAACTTACAGTGTTGGTGATGGAGGATTAACAACAAATGATTTTACTAATGCAGACCACACAAAACTTGATGGCATTGAAGCTAGTGCAGATGTTACTGATGCAACTAATGTAAATGCTGCTGGTGCAGTAATGAATAGTGATCTGGCTACAAAAGGTCAGATATTGATTGGCGATGGTTCTGGCGACCCTTCAGCCTTATCTGTTGGTACAAATAATTATGTTTTAACTGCTGATAGTAGCGAAGCTACAGGTGTAAAATGGGCTGCTGCTTCTGGTGTTGCTGCTTCTGGTGGAACCTTTACTGGGTCAGTTACTTTTCAAGATGCAATAAATGAAAATGTTTTTACAATTTCAGATGGAGCTAGTGTTGATTTAGATCCTGATAATGGAATGATCCAACAATGGACATTAGGAGCTAATAGAACAGCAACAGAAAGTTTAACTGCTGGACAATCAATGATGCTGATGGTTGCTGATGGTACGTCTTATACTTTAACTTTTCCAACAATGACATGGGTTGGAGGATCAGCACCTACTTTAGCTACAAGTGGTTATACAGTTATAGAACTATGGAAAGCCGGTAGTACTTTATATGGAGCAAAGGTTGGAGATGTTGCATAATGAGATCACATAATTTAAGAGCATCCTTAGCCAGTGCTTCTGGAGGTGGAGGTGGAGGGGGTTCAAGTGGTTCTTTTTCTAGAGGATTCTATGGTGGTACTGGGACGGCTTTAGTAAATATAACTGGTAATTACTTTACGGCTGGAAGTAGTTATAGCAGTACTACAAAAGAAGAAATAGCAGCTTGGGGATTAGAATATAATAATAAAAACACCTTACATAGTTTGTATTATGATGCTCATTTTTATCAAACAATCGTCACAGCAAAAGAATTAACAGATGCAAGTATTCCAAGTGGAGCAAAGTTTAACAAACTTTCACAGTATGTTTGGGGTAAAGTAGGAAGTAATTCTACTAAGGTGCCAAAAGGTCAAAGGTGGATTATGCACCATACAACTGATACGAATGGTGCTAATAATACTGGAGGTTACTCGCCAAAATCAGGTGAAAGTAGAGTTCTTTTATATCAAGATCAAGCTTCTACATACTTTCCACCTTTAGCAACTGCTACCAGTGGCATAGCTAGTGGTGATAATACTATTGCAAGTATGCACCTACAAAATAAAACAACTTTAAATGGTGGAGGTGCTACTGCTTCTGGAACAGGACTTCTTGTTGAAATAAATGCTGGAGGCGGTGATGACAGTAGTGTTAGTCCAGCAAGTTATTTCACTTGGAATGGTACAAACGATGTTGTTATTGAGTTATCTACAAGTCAAGCATCGTATTATGGTGCAGCTTACAAAGGCATGTATAAAACAAGAGGTTGGAAAACTGACGTAACTTTTCAACGAGATGGTCGTGTTGACTGTCACTACGGATCAGCTACATGGAATGGTTCTGGTAGTAATCAAGGTGCCTTTACTACTAGTACATCTAATAATGGAGGTACTAATAAAATGAGACAGAATAATAATACAGAAAGCAATAACTGGTATGATATTACCCACTCAGAGTGGAGTATAGCTGCAAATTCAACTTATAATTCTCAAGATGTGATTTCAGCCCTTAAATTAGACTATACTACATAGTATTATGAGAATTGCCATTATTGACGGTTCAACCGTTAAACAAATAGGAGAACATCAAGTACTTTTTCCCAATACTTTATTTAGTCGTTTAGGGCCAACTGATGATTTTTTGTCTGAAAATAACGCCAAAAAAGTTATAACTCCAACATATGCACAGGCTACTCAAAAATTAAATAGTGTTACTGCTTTTATTGATGGAGACTATGTAAAAGAATATGAGGCTGTTAGTTTAACAACAGATGAAAAAACAGAAGTAGATAATGTTCAATGGGAAAAAATTAGAGAAGAAAGAACACAAAAATTAAAAGATTCTGATTGGACACAAGTCAGTGATTCTCCTTTAGATTCTTCTAAAAAGACAGAATGGCAAACTTATAGACAATCTCTTAGAGATATAACAACACAAAGTGATCCCTATAATATTACTTGGGCAACTAAACCTACATAATTTAAAAAACAAAATATTGCCAGAAGGTGATATTAATATTTTATGTTAGATTTATCAGTAAATATTAATTAATTTATTATGGCGACTACTACTTGGTCATTAGATGATGTTAATTATGATGTATCTGATGGCTTTTGCCATACGGCACATTGGAGAGTAAAAACAGTTGACGGAGATTATCAATCATCTTCTTACGGTTCGGTTGCTCTTAATAGACCAAGTTCTTTGACAGCAAGAACAGATTTAAAGGCAGCAGACATTATTGCTGATGTAAAAGCAGTCCTTGGAACGGATCAGGTAACAGCTATTGAAACTGCTTTGACTAATGACATAGCAGAGCAAAAAACACCAACACAAAGTTCTTTCGTACCAGCTAGTTAGGTTTTTTTATTAGCTTTTTTGTCATAATTCCTGACATGACATATAAAGGAGTAATTCCTATAATAGTTAGTAACACAAACAGTTTTAACATTTTTAAAATGCTGGCTCGCATCTCCCAAATATTATCTATTGTATCTTTTATCCTTTCTGCTTCTACAATTGGTGCTGGATACTTTGCGTATAGTTACATGACAAGTCCACAGTTTGAAGCAAAAATGATGGAAAAGGTTATGAATAATGTAAATAAAATATTACCTAATCAGATAGATAAAAAATTACCAAAAGTTACTGGTCCAATGTTGCCGCTATGAACTGCTACTGGTGCAATACAGAACTAATAATAGGTGGTGACATTGATATTGAAGATGGGATGAATGGTTATCCCGAATTTTCAATAATGACTAACTTATCCTGTCCTAAATGTTTTTCAGAAGTAGAAATATTGAAGAAAAGAGATGCCTTTGATTAATGGTTTTTGGATTTTTTAAAAAGTTAGTTAAATATTACATAGATAAGTTAATAAGTTGGATGCGGATGCAAAAGTTTAATTTAGAACTTGATAATGAAATAAAAAAGTACTTTAAAGAATTAGATGAGGAAGATAAACAACCTAAAATAGTAGAAAATGGTACATTTGGAGAAGATGGTTGGTCTATTTCTATTGGTGATATAGATGACGAAGATACAAAAAGTTGAAATAAAACAAGTTTACGTTCCAAAAATAAGATTATGGGAAGTTCAAACACCGATATTAGATGTTATTTATAAACCAGTTGTAGATATTCCAGCTTGTGTTGATGCTCATAGAAATAACCTTACAGGATTAATTAATGAAGATGAGCTAGGCACTTATCAAGCCTGTGGAACGTTTGATATCCCTAGCTTTGAGCCACTGGAGTATAACCCTGCAAACTTTCAATACACCGCACCAGCAAAACAAGCACAACAACAGCAAGAAGATATACAACCAGAACAACCTGAGATTAGAGAAAAGAAAGAAGAAGAAGAACTTGTAATACCACCTTGTCCTGATAAAAAGGCTTTAAGAATAGGGTCATTTGTTAACGATAAAAAATTAGAACGGATTTCTGGTTATGAGCGTGGTAAAAATGGGATAGATTGTATAACCTTGTATGAAGACGTACCGTTCATCTCTCAATACATTCCAAGTTTTAAGCAGTTTACTGGTGTTTTTAGCTTGGCTCTGGTTGGCTGTAGTGCTCCCATTATTCTTAATTTAGTAAAACC
>Ga0209232_1000704_pt1 | contig 19552 bp, 22 predicted proteins | sample ETNvirenome_2_60_FD_184066 | JGI IMG/M metagenome (GOLD analysis project Ga0209232, IMG submission 184066) | Marine viral communities from the Pacific Ocean - ETNP_2_60 (SPAdes) (version 2) | ecosystem: Environmental > Aquatic > Marine > Oceanic | place: Pacific Ocean | collected 2013-06-22
GCGCTCGGCGGCCGCCCGCTGGCGGTCGCGACCGCCAGTGCCGAAGGTTATGAACAGGTCGCGACCGCGATCCGCGCCATGGCGCCCGGCGACGACCCGCCATGAGCCGCGCGATGAACGTGTCGCTGGCCGAGGCCGAGGTCACCGCGCTGTGCCTGTCGGCGGGGGTCGCGATCAGCGCGATCGAACCGCTGCCCGCGGGCGGTACGCGCCTCGTCTGCGTCTCGCCGGTCGGCGCCGACAAGATGCGCAAAAAGCTCAAAAAAAGCCTGATCGACGGCGCCGTCACCCGCCACCGCTTTTACCGCGCGCCGGGGTCGGACGGGGGATATTAGGGGGCGGCTTTACGCCACTTCGGCCAGCGACTGCCGGGTTGCGAAACGCTGGCGATATTCATTGGGTGACAGGCCGATGATGCGATGGAACAATTTGCGGAACGCCGCGGCATCCTCATATCCGACGCCCCATGCGATCTGGTCGACGGTGCGGCGGGTGAATTCCAGCAACTCGCGCGCCTTGCCGACGCGCAGATGCTGGACATATTCGACCGGGGTCATGCCGGTGGCGGCCTTGAACCGGCGTTGGAAGGTGCGCTCCTCCATCCCCGCCTCGCGGGCCATGGCGGGAACCGCAACCGGCCCGGTTCCGCGCGCCTGCAACCAGTGCTGGACGCGCAATATCGCCTCGTCGCCATGGGTCAGTCGGGGGGCAAAACTGGCGTAATTCCGCTGCTCCCGTCCGCCCGGGTCGATCAACAGGAAACGCGCGGTTTCCATCATCACCGTCGGCCCCAGCAACCGCTCGACGATCCGCAGGCCCAGGTCGGTCCAGGCCATCAACCCGCCGGCGGTGACGATGTCGCCATCGTCGATCACCATCCGGTCGACCTCCAGCCGCACATCGGGAAAGCGGGCCCTGAACTGCTCGGCAAAAAACCAGTGCGTCGTCGCCGGCCGCCCCGCTAGCAGCCCGGTGGCGGCCAAGGCAAAGGCGCCGCCGCAATTCGACGCCAGCACCGTGCCCTGGGCATGGCGGTCGAGCAGCCAGCGGGCATAGGGTTCGACCTCGCCGGGTTCGAGCAGCTTGTGCAAACTGCCCGGCGCGATCAGCACCGCCGGCGAATTGGCGGCGGGCTGGTCGGGGTGGCTGTCGTAACAGCGGGCAAAGCCGCCGCCGTCCAGCAACCGCCAATGGCTGGCGCGGATCGGCGGGCGGCCATGGTCGACGGCAAAGCGCCCGGCGATGTCGAACAGGTCGGTGATGCCGTGGACCATGCCGATCTGGCAATCGGGGTAGGTCATCATGCCGACCTCGATCAGCGGCATCGTCGCGGCGTCCGCCACCTTCAGCTTGGGCATATCGGCTCCCCGTCGTTTGGTTTGTCGGATTTGAACCGCATAATGTCGTGTCCGCCAATCCCATGCAAGCCCGGCGCGGCCTAAATGGGTGTCATCGGGACGGACACCCCGCCCCTCCAGACCGAAAGGAACCATGCCATGACCACGATCACCACCACCGACGGCACCCACATCTTCTACAAGGACTGGGGTCCGAAGGATGGCCAGCCGATCATCTTCTCCCACGGCTGGCCGCTCAGCGCCGACGCCTGGGACGCCCAGCTGGTCTATTTCGCCAATCAGGGTTTCCGCACCATCGCCCACGACCGCCGCAGCCATGGCCGTTCGGACCAGGTCTGGGAAAACAACAACATGGATCAGTACGCCGACGACCTCGGCGAGTTGATCGAACAGCTGGACCTGAAGGACGTCATCCTCGTCGGCCACTCGACCGGCGGCGGCGAAGTCACCCGCTACATCGGCCGCCATGGTACGGCGCGGGTCGCCAAGGTCGCGCTGATCGGCGCCGTGCCGCCGCTGATGCTCAAGACCGAAGCCAATCCGGGCGGCCTGCCGATCGACGTCTTCGACGGCATCCGCAAGGGCACCTTTGACAACCGGCCACAGTTCTTCAAGGATCTGACCATCCCCTTCTACGGCTATAACCGCGACGGCGCGGTGGCCAGCGAAGCGGTGCGCGACGATTTTGTGCGGCAGGGCATGATGGGCGGGCTCAAAGGCCAGCTCGACAGCATCCGCGCCTTTTCGGAAAGCGACTTCAACGCCGATCTGACGAAATTCGACGTCCCGACCCTCGTCCTCCACGGCGATGACGATCAGATCGTGCCGATCGGCGCCGCAGCGCTTTCGACCGTCAAGATCGTCAAACAGGCGGTGCTCAAAATCTACGAAGGCGCCGACCATGGCCTGACCGTCACCCACCAGGACCGGTTCAACGCCGACCTTCTGGATTTCATCAACAGCTGATACAGGGAGGGCGCGGTCCAACGAGGCCGCGCCTCCTCCTTCATCAAGGAGACGCATCATGACCAAGCAGAGCTTCCTCATCACCGGCGCATCGGACGGCATCGGCGCCGTCTATGCCGACCGGCTGGCCCGCCGCGGGCATAATCTGATCCTCGTCGCGCGCCGCGCCGACAAACTCGCCGCCCTCGCCGATCAGCTGCGCCGCGACACCGGCGTCGCGGTCGATGTTATCGCCGCCGATCTTGCCCAGCCCGACGACCTCGCCCGCGTCGAAGCGCGCCTCCGCGACGACGACACGATCACCGGCCTGATCAACAACGCCGGGATCGCGGGCGAAACCAGCTTTGCCCAGGCCGACCCCGCCTATCTCACCGGAATGATCGATCTCAACATCGTCGCGGTGACGCGGCTTTCGGCCGCCATCGCACCGCGGCTGGCGGCAAAGAGCGCAGGCGCAATCGTCAACATCACCTCGGTCACCGCGCTGATGCCTGACGGTTTCACCGCCGTTTATCCCGCCAGCAAAGCCTATGTCCTCGCTTTCACCGAAGCATTGCAGGTCGAGCTCGGCGCCCAAGGCGTGCGTGTCCAGGCGGTCCTGCCCGGCATCACCCGCACCCCGATCTGGGATGAGGCGCAGCTGGCGAATATCCCCGCCGACATGGTGATGGACGTGAACGACATGGTCGACGCGGCGCTCGCAGGTTTCGATGCGGGTGAGGTGGTTACCATCCCGGCGCTCCCCGACATGGCCGACTACGACGCCTATATCGCCGCCCGCGCGGCACTGCGCCCCAACCTCTCGCTATCGCGCCCCGCGCCGCGCTATCTTTAAAGGAGACGTGCCATGATCCTCGGCTTGACCATCCCGCAATTCACCGCGCTCCACGTTGCGATCAGCCTTGTCGGCATCGCGGCCGGCCTGATCGCCCTTCCCGCCTTCGCCCGCGGCCTTGTCCTGCCCCGCACGACCGGCATCTTCCTGTGGACGACCTTGCTCACCAGCCTGACCGGGTTTCTGTTCCCGATCGTCGCTTTCACCCCGGCGCTTGGCGTCGGCATTCTCTCGACGCTAATCCTGATCGTCGCCTTTGCCGCCTATTATCGCGGCAAGCTCGCCGGGCGCGCGGCAACCGCCTATGCGATCACCGCCACCCTCGCACTCTACCTCAACCTGTTCGTGCTGGTGGTGCAGTCGTTCCTGAAAGTCCCAGCGTTCAACGCGCTGGCCCCGACCGGAACCGAACCGCCCTTTGCCGTCGCCCAAGGCGTGCTGCTCATCGCGTCGGCCGCGTTCGGCTACGCCGCATTCAAGGCGGCACGGCGTCGATCCACCGCAGCCTGACCGCCAGCGGCATCGCGGGCAAGGGCGGCTTCGGCCGCCTTTACCTGTTGCGACCTCGCCAACCCCTCTTGCGCCACCTTCCGCTTACGTTAAGGTCAGTTGCAAACCGCTACCGGAGAGTGATTCATGGCCCTGCCCCCGATTTTCGACCGTCTGCGCCTGCCCGTCATCGGCTCGCCTTTGTTCATCGTGTCGGGACCGGAGCTCGTCATCGCCCAGTGCAAGGCGGGTGTCGTCGGCAGCTTCCCGGCGCTCAACGCGCGCCCGCAAACGTTGCTCGACGAATGGCTGCACCAGATCACCGAAGAGCTGGCGGCGTGGGACCGCGCCAATCCCGACCGGCTGTCGGCTCCTTACGCCGTCAACCAGATCGTCCATAAATCGAACGACCGGCTCGAACAGGACATCGCGACCTGCGCGAAATGGAAAGTGCCGATCACCATCACCTCGCTCGGCGCGCGCGAGGAACTCAACCAAGCGGTGCATGGCTGGGGCGGCATCACGCTGCACGACATCATCGACGACCGCTTTGCGCGCAAGGCGATCGAAAAGGGCGCCGACGGCCTGATCCCCGTTGCCGCGGGTGCGGGCGGCCACGCTGGCCGTCAGTCGCCGTTCGCGCTGGTCCAGGAAATCCGCGAATGGTTTGACGGCCCGATCGCTCTGTCGGGAGCGATCGGCCATGGTCGCTCGGTCTTGGCGGCGCAGGCATGCGGCGCCGACCTTGCCTATATCGGCAGCGCCTTCATCGCCACTGCAGAGGCCAACGCCGACGAGGGATATAAAAATGGCATCGTCGATGGCCGCGCTGGCGACATCGTCTATTCGAACCTGTTCACCGGGGTGCACGGCAATTACCTCCGCCAATCGATCGTTGCTGCGGGCATGGACCCCGACAATCTGCCCGAGGGCGATCTCAAGACGATGAACTTCGGCTCGGGCGGCAATACCAAGGTCAAGGCGTGGAAGGATATCTGGGGATCGGGTCAGGGCATCGGTCCGGTCAGCGCGGTCCGCCCCGTCGCCGAATTCGTCGCCGAACTCGAGGCACAATATCTTGCCGCGCGCCGCGAGCTGGAGGCAAAGGTCAGGCTGTAACGCCCCCGAACAGCCGCTCGATCGCGTCGTCCAGATAGGGGCGGTCGACGAACAGCCGCATCGGATCGCGGCGGTTGAGCCAGAACCCGGCGCCGTGCCGGTCGGTCAGCGCGCGGCGCGTCGCATCCTGCAACAGACGCAGCCGCATCACCGCGGTCCGCCGCGCGGTGCGCACGTCGGTCGGCGCGTGCAGCGCAAAATGTGCCCTGATCCGCTCGACCCGCGCCGTGACGACATCGCTATAGCCCCGATGCGGCCCGCGATGCAGCGCATGGCCCGACAGCAGTGCGGCCGGCTCGCTCGCGGGCAGCATCACCCCGTTGCGGCGGAAATGCTCCAGCGCAAAACCTTCGCCCTGTAACTGGTCGAACATTGCTATCATCTGTCCCCGGTGCAGCAGGGCGATCGGAATGAGGTGGTGACGCTGGAACCCGGGTTGTGGCGGCGGCGCGCCCTGCCACCCGCGGCGCGGCATCAGCGATCGGTGCCGAACTCGACCACCACGGTCGATCGCTGACCACCCGCCGCCGTTTGCGGCAACAGGTCGATCCATTCGCCCGCTTCCAACCCACGCATCGTTCGCGTGCCGCGAACCGGGCCATTCAACATCATGTCGAGCGCCAAGCGTGATAGCCGCCGCACCATTTCGGCCACTGTCCAACCACCGGGTATCCGCGCCTCCAGCTCCTGCCCGGCAAATAACGCCAGCCCCCGCGTCCCCATGCTGGCGCCCGCTGCGTCCTCGCGGCGCCGGAAAGCGATCAGATGCAGCACCGGTGGCATCCCACTGGTCAGCATCTCGGCAATCGAACCCCGGAATTGCTGGGCGTCCGACCACAGCCGCGCCGGTGACCAAAAAATATGACTGGCATCGAACAGGTCGATCAGCAGCACCATCATCTTGAAGAACTCGCGCATCCGCGTCGGCGGTTCGGTTGACATCGCGGGATCGTCGTCGCTCTCGGGGACGAACATCCAGCAACGTCCACCCTGACGCCAGTCGCGCGGCAGGCTTGCGGCCAGCAGGCTGGTCGACGGGTGATCGGGATCGGCGGCATCCAACGCGGCGTCGGCAGCCCGGCCGGCCAAAACCGACGCCGCACCGAACCGCAGGCGAAAACGCGGCGGGGCGATCAGAGCCCCTGCCCCGGACGGGCCATCATCGACCCGTTCAGGACGCAATCCCATATGGCGCAGTGCCGTTTCCAGCGCATCGGCGGACCCGCGCTGCATTACGTCCCCGACAATCAGCGCGAAGGGTTCCGGCGGCACCGGCAGGATCAGAGCGTCACTGTTGCCGACATCCATATCGCTCGCCGACCTCCATCGGTTCGCGCTTGCATTGCAAGACTGGCGGCAATGTTCAAACGCTTAATCCAACATGTCGGTAAGTTAATATTCGCGAGCAGATCAGATCGCGACTTGGCTGCCCAATTCCACCACGCGGTTGGTCGGCAGGCGGAAATATTCCATCGCGCTTTCCGAATTGCGCAGCATCCACGCGAACAGCTTTTCGCGCCAGATCGGCATCCCGGGCTTGCTCGCCGCAATCAGCGTCTGGCGCGACAGGAAAAAACTCGTCTCCAGCATCTTGAATTCGCCGCCGCAACTCGTCACCCGTTTCAGCGCGTCGGGCACGTCGACCGGCTGCATGAAACCATAATTCAGGATCAGGCGGTGGAACCCCTGCCCCAGATCCTCGAGCGCGCAGTGATTTTCCTCGCGCACGAACGGCACGTCGGCGACCTTGATCGTCAGCAGGATGATCCGCTGGTGCAGCACCTTGTTGTGCTTCAAATTGTGGAGCAGCGCGTGCGGCACGCCGTCGCTGCTCGACGTCATGAACACCGCGGTGCCCGGCACGCGGGTCGCGCTGTTCGCCGCCGATTTGACGAACACCGGGATCGGCATCGCGCCTTCGGCCATTTCCTGCTGCATCAGCTTGCGCCCGCGCGACCAGGTCGTCAGCAAGGTGAAGATGACAAGGCCGATCGCCAGCGGCACCCAGCCGCCATCGGGCACCTTGATCAGATTGGCGCCGAAATAGGCGATGTCGACGATGAAAAACACTGCCAGCACGGGCAGCGCCTTCCAAGCAGGCCATTTCCACAGCGTGAAGAGCACGACCGACAGCAGGCAGGTGTCGATGAACATCGCGCCGGTCACCGCGATGCCATAGGCGGCGGCCAGATTGCTCGACGATCCAAAGAACAGCACCAGGATGATCACCATGATCATCAGGAACCAGTTGACCACCGGGATATAAATCTGCCCCGCCGCCGACGCGCTGGTGTGCTCGACGCGAAGACGCGGGATGAAGCCCAGCTGGATCGCCTGCTGGGTCAGCGAGAACGCGCCCGAGATCACCGCCTGGCTGGCAATGATCGTGGCGAGCAGCGCAAGGATGACGACCGGCACCTCAAGAAACTCAGGCATCATCTGAAAAAACGGGTCGGAAATCAGATCGGCGCGCGGCCCGGCTTCGGCAGCAAGCACCATTGCCCCTTGCCCCATATAGTTGAGCATCAGGGCCGGCAGCACAAAGGCGAGCCAACTCATCCCGATCGGTCCGCGCCCGAAATGGCCCATGTCGGCGTAAAGCGCCTCGGCGCCGGTGACCGCAAGCACCACGGCGCCCAGCGCAATAAACGCCGTAAACCCGTCGACGTAGAAGAACCGCAGCGCATTCACCGGATTGATCGTCTCGGCAATAATCCACGGATTATCAGCGATGTGCATGATCCCGAGCCCGGCCAGGGTGACGAAATACAGCAGCATGATCGGCCCGAACAAGGCCCCGACCTTGGCCGTGCCATAGGATTGAATCGCGAACAGTCCGATCAGGATGGCGAGCGCGATCGGCACGATATAGGGGGCAAAGCCCGGATCGATATACCGCAGCCCCTCGGTCGCCGAGAGCACCGACATCGCCGGGGTAATCATGCTGTCGCCATAAAAAAGCGCGGTTGCGAACACCCCGAGCAGGATGATCGGCCAGGTCCAGCGCTTCTCGCCCGACGACCGGCTGATCAGCGCGAGCAGCGCCAGGCTGCCGCCCTCGCCCTTGTTGTCGGCCTTCATGATCGTCATCACATATTTGAAGGTGACGACCAGCATCATCGACCAGAACACCAGGCTCAGCACGCCATAGATGTGCAGCCGGTCGGGTTCGATCGGGTGATGCCCGGCAAAGGTTTCGCGGAAAGCGTAGAGCGGACTCGTGCCGATGTCGCCGAACACGACGCCGACCGCGCCGACCGCCAGCTTCAGCTTGCCATCGCTGGCGTGGTCATGGCCGTAATGGCCGGCGTTGGCGGCAGTCGGCGCGGCCCTTTCGGCGCCGCCCGCCCCGGTTTGCGACTCAGCAGTCATCGCGAGCCTTTAGACGAGCGAGCGGGGTTGGAATAGCATCCATATCAGGGGGTTTGTCCCATCACGGGCGGCGACTGCGGCCCGAGCGCCTGCCGAAGCTGCGCCAGCCGCATTTCGAGGTCGGGGCGCCAAGGCGCGTCGGCGGGACTGCGCGCGAGCAACTGGCTCCATACCGCCTCGGCACCCTTCAGATCGCCGCCCTGCGCCAGCGCCAGCCCGGCAAAAAACGGCGGTGCGGGGTGGGTCGGGTCGCGGCGCGCCGCCTCATCGAAAGCCAGCGCCGCCGCCGGGGACATCATCCCGCCGCCATGCGCCGCCAGCGCATTGCCCAGCCCGACCCACAGGTCGACATTGTCGGGATATGTCTCGAGTCCCTTTTCCAGCGTTTGCGCCGCCAATTCGGTCTTGCCGGTGCGCGCGAAGCCGTCGGACATGCCCAGCCACTGCGCCGCAGGGCCAAAACGATCGGCCATACCCTGCCGCTGGTCGGTGAGTGCCTCGCCAAACCCCGCGGGCTCCTCGGGCGCGGCGACAGGCTTGCCCGGCAGCGCCGGGCTGCCCTGCAGCGCATAGCCAGCCAGCCCCAGCATGACCGCGGCGCCCGCCAGCGGCCGCGCCGCGGCGGGCAGCCTGCCCAGCACAAATATCGCAGCAATGGTCAGCAATGCCGCGAGCATGACCCACAGCCAGATCATGCGCCGTCCTCCGCATCGTCACTCGCGCCGCGGCGGAAGCGTCCGAACGCCAGCCAGCCGCCGAGCAGCAGAAAGAGCAGCGGCCCCAGCCACAGGAACGCCGTCGCACCGTCAAACGGAGGATCGTAACTCACCCAATTGCCATAGCGCGCGACAAGCCACGCCTTGATTTCGTCAGGGCTTTCGCCAGCAGCGATCTTGCTGCGCACCTCGTGGCGCATGTCGCCCGCCAACGGCGCATCACTGTCGGCGATCGACTGGCCCTGACAGACCAGGCAGCGCAATTCCTCCATCAACGCCTTCGCGCGCGCTTCCTTCGCCGGATCGCGCAGCTGTTCATAAGCATAGGGCGCGGGCGGCAGGCGGTCCTGCGCCGCCAGCGGCACGGAAAACGCACCCAGCACGCAGAGCAGGCCGAGCATCAGCCTCACTTCATCGCCTCCAGCTTCGCCACGATTTCGGGCACCTGGTCGGCCAGGATCACGCCCTGAATCTGCTCGCGAATGATGCCCTTGCCGTCGATCAGGAAAGTTTCGGGCACCCCCGACGAGCCGAGCGCGATCTGGACGCTACTCTGCATGTCCGATCCGATGCGGTCGAAGGGGTTGCCATATTCGCGCAGAAACATCGCGACATCCTCCGGCCGATCGCGGATCGCGATACCGTCGATCGGCACCCCCGCGGCTTTCAAGGCTTCCAGCTGCGGCGCCTCGGCGCGGCACGGGATGCACCAGCTGGCGAACACATTGACCAGCCGCGGTCGGCCGTCGGCGAGCTGGCTGCTCTTCAGCCCTGCGACCCCGGCGGTCGCGGGCGGCAGGTCGAACAGCGGCATCGGCTTGTCGATCCACTGCGACTGGATCAGCGTCTCGGCGGGCGTGACCAGCCGGTAGATGAAGGCGCCGAACAGCAACCCCATGATCGCCAGCGGCACGAAGAGAACCCAGCGGTTGGTCATGGCGCAAAGCGCTCCTCTGATTTCCGGCGGCGCCGCGCACGCCAGATACCCAGCAATTGCGCCCGGCCAAGCAGCGACAGCGCCGCACCCAGCGCGATCAGCCCGCCGCCGAGCCAGATCCACCACACCAACGGCTTCCACCACAGGCGGATCTGGTAGCGGTCGCGCGTCCCGTCGTCGCTGGTCAACGGTTGCCCCAGCACCGCATAGAGCTGCCCGCCCGGCCGCGTCAGCAGCGCCGCCTCGTTGGTTTCGGTCGGCGCGGTTCCCATCAGGCCGGGAAAGGTCCGCGCCTCGGGCCGCATCGTGAACGACGCCCCAGCCGATGTCGTCGCGAGCAAAGTCCCTTCTATCGCGGTATAGTTCGGCCCGGCGATGGGTTTGACCCCGACAAATTTGACCGCGAAATCGCCGACCTTCACCACGTCACCCGGCGCCGCGGCGACCAGCCGTTCCTTGATGAACGCGCTTTCGGCGCCCATCCCCGCGAGGCAGACCGCGACGCCGAAATGCGCGATCACCATGCCCCAGGTCGGCAGCGGCGTGCGGCGCAGGTTGCGGCCCCACAGCGGCGCGAGGCTGGCGACGGCGACGATGCCAGCGACGGTCATCCCGAGCAGCGGCAAGATGCCGACTTTGCCGCCGAACAGGATCAGCGCGAACAGCACCGCCGCCCCGGCAAAGATCGCCAGCGGCAGGCGCGACCACATCTTCTTGCCGTCGTCCCTGCGCCAGCTAAGCAGCGGTCCCGCGACCATCACCAGACACAGCGCCAGCGCCAGCGGCCCGGCGACGCGGTTGTAATAGGGCGGCCCGACCGAAATCTTCTCGCCCATCGCCTCGGCGACGATCGGATAGAGGGTGCCGAGCAGGACGAGCGCGAGGATCGTCGTCAGCAGCAGATTGTTGATCACCAACGCGCCTTCGCGGCTGAGCAGCGCGAACTTCTTCCCCTCCGCCACGCTTCCCGCGCGCAAGGCGAACAGGGTCAGCGCGCCGCCGATATAGATCGCCATCAAGATCAGCAGAAACGTCCCGCGCTCGGGATCGACCGCAAAGCTATGCACGCTCGTCAACAGCCCCGATCGGACGATGAAGGTGCCGACCATCGACATCGAAAAGCCAATGACGGCCAGCATCACCGTCCACGCGCGCAAGGCATTGCGCGTCGCCGTCACCGCGACCGAATGGAGCAAGGCGGCGCCTGCGAGCCAAGGGATCAGCGAGACATTCTCGACCGGATCCCAGAACCACCAGCCGCCCCAGCCGAGCTCATAATAGGCCCAGTAACTGCCCGCGGTGATCCCGATGGTCAGGAAGATCCAGCTGAACAGCACCCACGGCCGCATCGCGCGGGCAAACGCCGGGCCGATCTCGCGCGTGATCAGCGCGCCGACGGCAAAGCTGAACGCGACCGACAGCCCGACATAACCGACGTAAAGCGTCGGCGGATGGAAGGCGAGCCCGATGTCCTGAAGCAGCGGGTTGAGCCCCTGACCGTCGGGCGGCGCCACCGGCAACCGCTTGAACGGGTTCGACGAAAAGATCAGAAAAGCAAAGAAACCAAGGCCGAGTGCGGCCTGCGCGCTCAAGGTCGCGATCAGCGTATCTTCGCGCAACCGCTTTTCAAACAGCGCGATCAGCGCCCCCGACAGCGAGAGGATCGTCAGCCACAGCAGCATCGATCCTTCATGATTGCCCCACGTCCCGGCGATCTTGAAGATCATCGGTTTCAGGCTGTTGCTGTTGCGCGCGACCAGCTCGACCGACATGTCAGAGCGTATGAACAGCGCGATCAGCAGGCCGAACGCGGCCGCGGTAAGCACCCCTTGCGCGACGCTCGCCGGGCGGACCAGCGCCGCCAGATCCTTGTGCCCGCCGCGCAGATACAGCGTGCCCGCGACGAGCGACAGGCAGGCGAGCGCCGCCGCGATCCAGAGGAGGGCGAGGCCGAGTTCGGCGATCATATAGCGTCGCCCCAGCGAAAGCTGGGGCCGCTGGAAGCCTTGCCCGGCCACGCTGCGTAAACCGCCAGCGATCCCAGCTTTCGCTGGGATGACGGCAAAGGAAAACCGCTCACGCTTTCGGTGCCTTCATATTCTTCGGCATCTCGCCCATCTGCGGCGGCATATAGCGTTCGTCATGCTTGGCCAGGATACGGTCGGCGACAAACGTCCCGTCGGCGCGCATGCGGCCGTCGGCGACCATGCCCGATTCCTCGCCGAACAGGTCGGGGACGATGCCAGTATATTCGACCGGTACCGACGCCTTGCCATCGGTCGCGACGAAGCGGATCGTCAGGCCGTCGCTCTGGCGCTTGATGCTGCCCGCGGCGACCATGCCGCCCAGCCGCATCGCTTCGCCGACGCTAGCCTTGCCACCCGCGATTTCCACCGGCGTGCGGAAATAGGCCGCCTCATCGCGCAGCGCGCTCGCCGCGAGCACGCCCGCGCCCGCGACGCCGGCCAGCGCGACCAGCGCCAGCACCAGCCGCTGATGCTTCGCCTTCATTTGCGGTCCCGCCGCAGCGCGTCGCTGCGCCGCTCGGCCTTCGCCATCGCGCGCCAGCTCGACCACAGCACCGCGCCGGTCAGCAGCGCCGTCAGCGCGTAAGCCGCCGCCACATAGGCCCATTGGCCGCCGCCGCTGATCACCCCCATCACGCTCAACTCTCCTCGTCGTCGGCCAGCCGTCGCAGCCGCGCCGCGACGCGGTTGTCGGCGATGATCCGCCGCATCCGCATCAGGACAATAGCGCCGAATAACAGCGAAAAACCCAGCAAGGTCAAGCCCAACGGCCACAGCAGCGCATTGTCGATGCTCGACCCGCCCAGCGTGATACTGGGCCCCTGATGCAGGCTGTTCCACCACACGACGCTGCGGTTGATGATCGGAATATTGATCGCGCCGACCAGCGCATAGATCGCCGCGCCGCGCGACAATGACCCGCCGCCGTGCCGTTCGCCGTCGCCGTTGGTCAGCGCGATAAAGCCCGCATAAAGGAACAGCAGGACCAGCATCGACGTCATCCGCCCGTCCCATTCCCACCAGGTGCCCCAGGTCGGCTTGCCCCAGATCGATCCGGTGGCGAGGCACAGCGCGGTGAACAACATCCCCGGCACCGCAATCGCGCGCGCCGCAATCCCCGACAACGGGTGGCGCCAGACGAGCTGGATCAGTCCGGCGATCGCCAGCGACGTCCACCCGCCCATGCCGAGCCAGGCGGCGGGGACATGAATATAGAGAATACGCGCCGTCTCGCCCTGCTTATAGTCGCCCGGCACTTGCGTCAGCCCGGCCCACGCGCCCGCCAGCACGAGCAGCAGGCCGACGCCGAGCAGCCATGGCGTCAGCGGCCTGGCAATCGCCAGAAAACGGGTCGGATTCGCATAAGCGTGCATCGGTCCGCGTCCTTAGGGGAGCCCGGCGTGGGGGTCCAGCAATTTGCCCGATGCGGCCCCGGCGGCGCTTGTCTTGCCTGCTGAACGAGCAAGGTCAAGCCCACCGCGACAAGTTGCTGGCGTTGCCTTCAACACGCCCCTCAATCCCGTTCGTGTCGAGCGAAGTCGAGACACCCATCGATCGTGCAAGCCTTCACGGTGTCTCGACTTCGCTCGACACGAACGGCAACAGAAGCCGGTGACCCGTTGACGTACAGATAAATCACCCCTCCGGCCGCGTCCAGATCCAGCTGCCACCGACCGCCGCGGCGATAATCGGCACCATCATCCACGGCCACGGCGCGAACAGCAACGCCAGCACGATACTGAACGCAAAGGCGGCGCTCGCTGCAATCTTGCCCTTGCGGCTGATCGCACCTTTTTCGCGCCACGCCAGAATGTGGTGGCCAAAGGTCGGATGGTTCAGCAGCCACGCCTCAAGCCGCGGCGACGAGCGCGCAAAGCAGAAGGCGGCGAGGATGACAAACGGCACCGTCGGCAACAGCGGCAGGAACGCCCCGATCGCGCCCAGCGCGAGCGATGCCCAGCCGCCGACCAAAAACAAATGCCGCTTCATTGGCGGTGGCTTAGCGGAAATTTAGGGACGTGCCAGCCTTCGCCTAAATGGCGCACCCCAAATCCGTTCGTGCTGAGCTTGTCGAAGCACCGTCCTTCTTCTGGCAGCGTCAAAAGAAAGAACGGCCCTTCGACAGGCTCAGGGCGAACGGAATTTGGATACCGTCCTTGCGACTACCCCCGCCCGATCAGCTTCTGCGCCATGCGGTCGGCCACCGCCGACGCCGGGGTACCGCTCGCCTTGCTCTCGGCCCAGATTTCCGCCAGCCGCCCGGGGATCAGGTGGATGCGGCTTTCGACTTCTTCGCGGCTCCCCTGCCCCAGATATTCCAGCGCGACGTTGATGATGCCGCCGGCATTGATCACATAATCGGGGGCATAAACGATCCCGCGGTCGTGGATGCGCTGGCCGTCGGCGGCGGTCGCGAGCTGGTTGTTCGCACCGCCCGCGACGATCGGCACGCGCAGCTTTTCGATGCTGCGCTCGGTCAGGATCGCGCCCAGCGCGTTGGGGCTGAGCACATCGGCCTCGATCTCCATGATCGCCGCCGAATCGGCCAGGTCGGCGCCGAGTTCGTCGGCGAGCGCCTTTGCGCGCGCCAGATTGACGTCGGCCAGGGTCAGCTTCGCGCCTTCCGCCGCCAGCCGCCGCGCGACGCCGCCGCCGACGCTGCCGACGCCCTGGACCGCGATGCGCACGCCTGCGGCGCTGTCGGTACCCAGTCCCTGCAGGATCGCCGCCTTGATGCCCAGATAGACGCCGAGCGCGGTCAGCGGACCGGGGTCACCGCCCGCCGCGCCGCTCGCCACGGGAAGCCCGCTGACATGCTTGGTGTGCTTGGCGATCTGGACCATATCGGCGTCGGTGATGCCGACATCCTCGGCGGTCACATAAGCGCCGCCCAGCGATTCGACCGCGCGGCCGAACGCCGCGAGCAGTTCGGGGGTCTTCGCCGCGCCCTCGTCGGCCAGGATCACGCCCTTGCCGCCGCCCATCGGCAGCCCCGCCATCGCATTTTTGTAGCTCATGCCGCGCGACAGGCGCAGCGCATCAGTGATCGCCGCCGCGCGCTGCGGATAGTGCCAGTAGCGCACGCCGCCCGCGCCGGGGCCAAGGTGCGTCGAATGGACCGCGATGACCGCCGTCAGCCCGCTGGCGCGGTCGCGGAACATGTGAACATGCTCATGATCGTCGAAATCGGCGAAATCCCAGACTGCGGACATGGACTCAATCCTCGCGTTAAAAAATTACGTCATAGCGTAATAATCAGACGCGAGCGCAGAGTCACGCCGAAACGCTGCCGGAACGATTGTCCCGGGATCATGGGGCGGAAAATGGGGCGACCAACGGGGCTCGAACCCGCGACCTCCGGTACCACAAACCGGCGCTCTAACCAACTGAGCTATGGTCGCCACACACGCGGCGAGGGCGCATAAAGCGGCCTCGACAGCGCGCGGCGAATAGGCGCGCATCGCCCCGTTCGTCAAGCATTGTTCGCATGCGCTTCCCTGCTAAATAGCGCGTCATGGCTGCAAATGATCCTGTCGACATGGCGACGTCGGGCGCCGACCGCACCGCGGCGCGACTCGCCGCGGTTCCCGGCATCCGCCGCGCGCCGACGCCGAAGCTCGAACAGTTCATGCTATCGGGCTTTCTCGACGCCGAAACCTGTGCCGCGCTGGTCGCACAAATCGACCGCGACGTGCGCCCGTCGACGATCGCCGACCCCAATGGCGACACGGCATTTCGGACCAGCACCACCTGCGACCTCGACCACCGCGACCCGCTGGTCATCGCGGTCAACAACCGCCTCCACGACCTCACCGGCATCCCCCTCGAATATGGCGAGCCGATGCAGGGCCAGCGGTACGACGTCGGGCAGGAGTTCAAGGCGCACACCGACTTTTTCGATCCGCATGGCGCCGACTGGGAAACCTATTGCGCGATCCCGGGGCAGCGCAGCTGGACGCTGATGATTTACCTGAACGAACCGGGCGCGGGCGGCGCGACGCGCTTCCTCGCCACCGGCAAGCTCCACCAGCCCGAAATGGGCAAGCTGCTCGCCTGGAACAATGTCCGCCCCGACGGCACCACCAACCCCGACACGCTCCACCACGGGATGAAGGTGCGCAAGGGGCGGAAATATATCATCACCAAATGGTTCCGCGAACGGCCGTGGCCGTGGGCGGCGGGGGAGTTGGGGTAGCACGCATCTTTAGACCCGTTCGTGTCGAGCGAAGTCGAGACACCCATCGTCGGCACATGCCTTCACGGTGTCTCGACTTCGCTCGACACGAACGGAATGCGGGGGAGCCAGCCTAGGCCAGCTCCCCCGTCAAATTACCGCACCAACCGATACTGAAAATTCAGCGTCAGCGTATTTGAAACGCGCCCCGGCTCGACCGGGGTCGCTTTGCCCGCCGCGTCCATCGCCTGCATCCGCACCATCGGCATCGGCGGGTTGGGGCCAAAACTGCCGCCTTCGCTCAGCGACACCAGCTCGGCGCCGCGGAAACCGGCGAGCCGCGCATAGTCGGCCGCCTTCGCTTCGGCGGCCTTGATCGCGGCGCCGCGCGCGCCGACCAGCTGCGCGTCGGGATCTTTCATCGCGAACGACGGCCCGTCGATGTTCGTGCCACCCGCCGCAACCAGCGCGTCGAGCAGCGGGCCGACGTCATCGATCTTGCTCGTCGTCGCACGGACCGTGTTCGACACCTGATAGCCCAGAAAGCGCGGCGGCTGGCCGTTGCCCTGGTTGTTATAATCATATTGCGGCGACAGACTGATCCCGCTCGTCTGGATGTCCTCGGCCTTGATCCCGCGCGCCTTGGCGGCGGCGATCAGCTTGTCCATAGCAGTAGCGTTCAGACGCATCGCTTCGACCGCAGTCGGTGCGGTCGTGGTCACCCCGGCGCCGACAGTCGCCTGATCGGGGCGCGAGCGCACCTCCTCGCTGACCGAAAAGGCCAGGATCGGTCCCTGCATCGTTGCTGCGGTCACCGTCGAACCTCCCTGCTGCGCGAGCGCAGGCGTTGCCGCCATCAGCGCCAGTCCGGTTGCCATAACGGCGAACAATTGCTTCGTCATTTCATTCTCCTGTTGGCCGAACCCCGGCCATTTCCGATTTCCAGCCCGTAACGCAGACGGACCGAACCCGTTCCGGCCTTTGCGCGGACGGCGCTTGCATGATGCTGAACGTGTCGGTAGCGCGCCGTTCATCATGGCAGCACCGATTTTATCTTATGAAGGCCTCGGCCTTGTGCAGGGCAGCGGCTGGCTGTTCCAGGATCTCGACATCTATGTCGGCGAGCGTGACCGGCTGGCGCTGATCGGGCGCAACGGCGCGGGCAAGACGACGCTGCTCAAGCTGCTCGCGGGCCAGATCGACGCCGACAAGGGCAAGCGGGTGATCGTCCCCGGGACGCACGTCGTGATGCTCGAACAGGAACCTGATTTCGCGCCATTTGCGACGCTGATGGATTTTGCGCTCGCGGCGCCCGAAGCCCCCGAAGAATTTGAAGTCGCCGCGATCGCCGACCAGCTCGGCATCGACATGAGCCGCACCGCCGCCAGCGCCTCGGGCGGCGAGCGCCGCCGCGCCGCGCTTGCCCGCGCGCTCGCACAGAACCCCGACGTGCTGCTGCTCGACGAGCCGACCAACCATCTCGACCTCGCCGCGATCGACTGGCTCGAATCCTGGCTCGCGCGCTACACCGGGGCGTTTGTGGCGATCAGCCACGACCGCACCTTCCTCACCCGCCTGACCCGCCAGACCCTGTGGCTCGACCGCGGCAGTATCCGCCGCAAGGAAATCGGCTTCGGCGGCTTCGAGGAATGGACCGAAGCGATCGCCGCCGAAGAAGCGCGCGCCGCGCAGCGGCTTGATTCGAAACTGCGGCTCGAAGCGCACTGGCTCGAACGCGGCGTCACCGCGCGCCGCAAGCGCAACCAGGGCCGGCTGGAAAAGCTGAAGGAAATGCGCGCCACCCGCGCCGCGATGATCGGCGGCCCCGGCGTCGCCAAGCTCGGCCTCGCCAACGACGATGTGCGCTCAAAATCGGTGATCGTCGCCGAGGGCGTGTCGAAAAGCTTCGGCGACCGCACGATCATCAAAAACTTTGATTTCCGCGTCCAGCGCGGCGACCGCATCGGTATTGTCGGCGCCAATGGCGCGGGCAAGTCGACCCTGCTCAAGCTGCTGACCGGCGAAATCCAGCCCGACAAAGGCAAGATCAGCCTTGCCCCGACGCTCGACGGCATCGTCATCGACCAGCAGCGCAGCCTGATGTCGCCCGACAAGACCGTGCGCGACATTCTCGCCGACGGCGGCGACTGGGTCGAGGTGCGCGGGGTCAAAAAGCATATCCAGGGTTATTTGAAGGAATTTCTCTTCGACCCCGGCGTCGTCGAGGCCAGCGTCGGCGCGCTGTCGGGCGGCGAACGCTCGCGATTGTTGCTGGCACGCGAATTCGCCCGCGAATCGAACCTGCTCGTGCTCGACGAGCCGACCAACGACCTCGACCTCGAAACGCTCGACCTCTTGCAGGAAGTCATCGCCGATTACGCCGGGACCGTGCTGCTCGTCAGCCACGACCGCGACTTCCTCGACCGCACCGTCACCGTGACGCTCGGCCTCGACGGCACCGGGAAGGTCGACATTGTCGCCGGCGGCTACGCCGACTGGGAAGCGAAGCGGGTCAAGCCGAACAGCGTCAAGACCAAAGCCGCAACCGCCGCCGCCCCGCCCCCACCGACCGCGCGCAAGAAGCTCAGCTACAAAGATCAGCGCGATTACGACCTGCTGCCGGGGCGGATCGAGGCGATCGAGGCGGACATGGCAGCGGCGGAAACCGAGCTGTCGGACGGCACCTTGTTCACCCGCGACCATGCGCGGTTCGCCGCGCTGACAGGCAAGCTGGAGACGCTGCGCGCGGAGAAGGCGGCGGCGGAAGATCGCTGGCTGGAACTGGCCGAAGAGGTGGAAGCACTGGGCTAACTCCCGACGCGCGTCCGCTTTGGGGTGAGACATCCCCCTTCGTCATCCCGGGCTTGACCCGGGATCCCGCTTTTTGAGGCGATCTCTGACCTTCACGCAAAGCGGGACCCCGGATCAAGTCCGGGGTGACGAGAATTCTATGTCAGCTATCGGTCGATTCCAGTCATTGCATCCAAAGCGGCAGCGAACGGCCGATATAGGGTGGCAAGCGGCCATTAGGTTTTTGTGGATAGACCGTATTTGCCATCGAAGAGGAGCGGACAATATGCATCGGGTTCAGGTCGATATATCCGTTTTGGGCGATCACACGGCCTATGGCCGCGTGTCGGGATCGATTGACGTCTCGATTATCCCGCAGACCGGGGATCAGTTGACATTTTCCACCCCGAAGCAGGGCGAGTTGCCAACCGAGATCGGCGAAATACCGTATCTGTTGCGGGTCACTGACCGTGTGATCGTCGCGAACGCCGACGATGAGGTTCTGCTTTTGCTAGAAGACATAGTGACAGACTCGGAGGCAAGGGCTAAGATCGTCGTGATGTTTTTTGAAGAATGCCACGGCCTGTTCAGGGAGCTCTATGCCGAGGGCGCTTAGTCCGCGCATCTACAATTGGTCGATCGGTCGATTCTGACCCTACGCCCCGGCTATCCCACCCCATAAAACCGCGCCAGCCGATCCAGCGCCAGCCCCAGCACCAGTTTCCCCGACCGCGCCGGCCACCCGAGCGCCTTCTCCGCCCCGGCAATC
>Ga0209232_1000705_pt1 | contig 19531 bp, 30 predicted proteins | sample ETNvirenome_2_60_FD_184066 | JGI IMG/M metagenome (GOLD analysis project Ga0209232, IMG submission 184066) | Marine viral communities from the Pacific Ocean - ETNP_2_60 (SPAdes) (version 2) | ecosystem: Environmental > Aquatic > Marine > Oceanic | place: Pacific Ocean | collected 2013-06-22
TAATTGTCCATCTGTACTTGAATTGATGTATATAGCTGTGTCTCTGAATTGTAACTTCTCTGTAGAAGCAACAAGTATGTCATCACTAAATTCAAAATAGTCCTCGTCTTCCATCCACTTGAGGACACCATCAGAGGTTTCGCCATCAAATGTTATTGTTATATCTGTTCCTGCAGTTCCTGCACCAAAGGTTAAAGTATTACCTAGTAGTTTGGTAATAGGACCACCTTCTGCAGTCGTACCATCGTGAGTATGTCCTGAACTTGCTGCAAAAGCAGCTAATAGTTGATTGAACTCGTCGTTGGTATGAGCAGCGGTTATCACATCTCCGTCAGTATAAGATGACTGTCTTGTGTACGTAGCTCCCATTTATCTTCTTGCTCCTACTTGATATTCTAACTGAAACCCTTTTAATGAATATGGTGCAGTAGAACCACCATCATTAACTCTTAATGCAACTGCGAAACCTGAACCTTCAACTGATTGCCTAAGTAAAGGTTCCGATGCACCTCCATATGTTCCTGTTGAAGATGAACCAACTCCATAAGTTGTTGTTCCATATATAGCTGCTATGTTAACTGAGTCTAGTGGATAGGCTGCAGGTCGTGGTGATTCAGCAGCCTCATAGTCATATCTTAAAAATAAGTCTGCATCTATTGTAGACTCAGGTGCAAAGTTAATAATAACTCTTTGCATATGTTTTCTTAATCCAGCATCTCCAAAAGTTAAATCAGGACCTCTATACTTTCCTAATATAGATGTTCCATCAAAATCATTACCTGATTCCTGTCTGTATACATATCCACCACTATATGCACCATGTAAAACTATAACATTTCCTGCTGATACAAACGTGTCTGTTGATGCAGGTTTTATTCCTCTAATCTCTGCAAACTCAAATTTTTGTCCTTTCATGACACATATAACACCCTTTGTGTTATTTTCTCCTGTGCCATCTTTTGTAAAAAATATTCTGTACTGTGTTTTATCAGGTATTACTACAGACTCAAACTCAGAAGCACTGGACAAGTTTGCATCAAATAAACTCTGTACATTTGAACTTATGGTTCCTAATTCAACGTCACCAATTCTTGCTGTACCAGCAACTGTTCTTAATCCATCAGGTCCTAAAAATATTAAGTCACCTGCAAATTCTTGGATTGTATCTCCATTGATACATCCTATATCTCTTGTTACTGCAGTTATTGCAAAGTTACTACTAGACGTTCCTGATAATTTAAATATTCTATTTTCGCAAAATATAAATAAATCTTCACGGAAAACTTTAAGTCCTGTTATAGTATCGTCAACTTTGATACTGCCTGCACCACTAGCAGTTGCAAAACTGTCTTCATCAAATGGCACACTAAATACTAACTCTTGTTTAGCACTTGACATACCTGCATAAAACATGTGCTCTTTAAACGCTTTAACAAATTTAGCACCTGTTACTGCAGTGCTTACTTCTCCACCACCACCTGAAGACACATCTGTCGCACTAAATGATGTATTAAAAACTGTTGGTGCATTGTTACCATCTGCTACGATTAACTTGTCATTGCCATCAAAGTTAAATCTTTCAAAAGAGTATTTACCTGCACTTGTTCTGCCGCTATCTACTGTAGTCCAAGATGAACCACCTGCGTCTGCTGTAAATATGTTTGTCCCTCGTGCCGCTACGACTTTATCTCCAAATGTTGCAACCATTAAAACTTTTTCAGAAGCAGAAGAAGTCTGAGGAACTATTGCAGATACGTATTTACTAAAACCATTTATTCTTCTATATCCACCACCTATGTCAGGTTCAAAATTTTGTAGTTCTAATGCTTCGCCTGGTTGCATCATAAATGTGGAACGATTTAAAACTAATCCGCCTTCGCAGTTGAAAGCTATAGGTTGTGCTCTTGATAAATCTGCCATTATGTTGTTGTTTCAGTGCTAAAGTATCCTGCCATACTTGTTGGTCTTAATATCACTGTTGACCTTACATATTCATATTTATTAACTAACAGTGTCTGTATATTTTTTATACCTTGTTCAAATCTTGCAAAGTTTAATTGATACTGTTCAATCTCTCCTCTGTATTGATACGCATATGAGGTAGCCCCGTCTATTATCACTGGGGCGAACCTGTCGGGTATTGTTGTGGTATCGTCGTGTGCTGATAAGTCAGAGGGAAATGTAAAATAATCAAACTTTAGTGTGTATGCTCTGTTAGGAAATGGGTACAAAATAAAATTGTTATCTAGTGTTCTTACTATGTGAGAAGGCACTCCTCCTCCAGTAAACTGTGCTACTTGTACACCACTTGCTATAGAAGCTGCTGTTGTACTGTTAGCACCCCTTGTGCATCCTGTAAATGTCGTGCTTGTTGTTCCTGTATATGTTATCTCTTCATTTACTATGTGTATAGTTCCTGAAGAATCAAATCCTGATGTACTAGCTACAGTTATAGTTGTAACGCTATCTGTATGTGTTGTGCTTGTCGTTGTTGTTACAATGTCATCTTCTTGTTCAACATTGTTAGCTATATATTCATTATATGATAATGTACTCAAGTTTGCACCTGATGTGCCTAAAGTTGAGTTTTTGACTATTCTTGCAGTATTATAATCTACATGTTTAGTTGATGTAGGTAAACTATATTTTACTGTCCCTGGAACTAAAACTTCTGTGTTAGTTGCATGATTAAAAGGGTAACTAAATTCTTTTTGATTGATATATCTTATGGCTTCGTTAACTGCGTTTTGGGCTTGAACTTGAATACCCCGTGCACTTGAGAAAGTAGACGAGGTCAGTTGTGGTTCATTAATACGTGCAAGCACGCTATTAGTTAATGTAAGAAAAGTTTGTGCCATACTAATTTTAAATAATAGGGGACAAAATTAATTGTCCCCATGATTACGCTATTAAGCTAATTGGTCTCTATCGACTTCATCAGGCTTATCATCTAAACCATGACCTGCTAAATCAATAACAGTGGCATACATTCTAAGTCTGCCTGTGGCTGGAGCTGCACCTGCAATCTTAGCATCAATAGTATCTGTTGTAGTTACAAATTGAGTGTAAGTTGAAGCGGCACTTCCGACAACAGTGTTGGTCTGACCATTAGTACCTGCGGCACAAAAGCCTGTGGATGTAATGTCTGCACCATCAATGATGTCATCTCCTGCTGCGAAGTCCATGTCTAATGTGCAACTGCCTGTAAATGCTTTCATTACTTCTGCACCTGCATTTAAGACTAAGGTATTTGCAGGTATTTCTAATACCTGAAATATATCTCCGTCTGAGAAACTACCACCTGCTGCTACTAACGCATCAATATCAAGATAAGCCTCAATATTTCTCATTACGTGAGTATTTTTAGCTGATGGCATAGCCACGATAGAGTCGGAAGATACGCCAGTGGTATCTTTAGAAGTTAAATCATAAGTCGCCATTTATACCTCCCTACGCTACGTTGTATTTAGCAGTTACGATTGCTTCTGGACGAAGAATCTTTCTGCCATATAAATGCATACCTCTTACGATGTCTGCGAAAGAATCAGGGTCTCTGTAAGACTCTGTCTTTGTTATCTGTGAAGCTGTTGCTACTGATGAAGAGTGTCCAGCTACAATAAGACCATAGTTTGAATTTTGGTTAGCAGAACCTGATGTTCCTGGTCCTGTACCAACAGCAGGTAAATTATTTGACATATATACATCAAAACCATGTAATGTGCCGATTGATAAACCACTTCTTAATCCTCCTGACTCACCGAAATCTGCATTGAGAAGTCTTGAATCTTCATCTTTTAAGATTTCAACGAAAGTTGGATGTAGAACTAGCCATCTACCATCTGAGTCTACAAACTGTGTATCTAACAATCTGCCCATTCTTGCAATAACTTGCAATGGTGTAGCAGTTGCTGTTGCTTGAGCTGTAGCACCTGGCATTCTTGGAGCTAATGGGATAGAATGGTCACCAGCACTTGAAGTAGTGATGTTACCAAAGCTATCTTTTCTTAACTTCATGCTTGTTAGCAATTCGTCTGAACCTGCAGTTGACACAGCTTTTGTACCATTTACAGTATCGTTAGCTGTTCCTGCTACAGTGTTAAGAGATGATTGCTTGAAACCAGCTAAATAACCAAGAACTTCTTGGTCATGTTGGTCACGAAGTCTATATCCAGCTCTGTCTGAAGCCATTGACTCAAAGTTAACGTGACTGTGAGCTTCCTCAATGTCGTCAACTTTAAAAGCAAAGTAGTTTGCTTTATCTACGACAAGAGAAAAGTCCTCATCGTCTAGGTCTTGTGGTTGAATGTTAACACCACGAGCATATTCTTTTACAGTGATTTCTGGTTCTTTGATAATCTTAACAGTATCACCATAATTCGCAATCTCTCCAAAGTAATCACTATTTGTGATTGACTCTACAACAGAGGTCTTACGAAAAGCTTGCTGAACCTTTTGGGAATATATGACAGGACTAAAGTTGCCATTAGGTAAATTCCCGTATCCAGCCGCAGTTTGGAAAGCCATGTTATCCTCCTTGGCTAATATAAAAATACGAGTGCATACACAATCAAAAGGCTAGATGCAATTAGGTGTCCGTTTTGGGGCTAATTCAAACTAGGTAGTTTTTCTTAGTATAATTCGTGAAAATGTGTTAAGCAGGTGGTCATCAGAAAGATGGGCTGCTATTTATACATTTTATACCATACAAATTTTAAAAAGTAAAGAAAAATATTAACCACGTCTGGTCATATCATAAATAAAATTACCAGAAGCTATTGCTTCTTGTATTTTTGCTTCATTCTTTTCAAACTCATGTGGTTTCATCTTTGCTACATCAGACTCTTTTATTTGATTTGCTTGTCCTGATTTAGTAGCAGAAGGTGTGTTTGAGCTACCTCTAGTTACAGCTTTTGCTGCATCTTTAGAAGGGTCTGCCTTCTTTTTGGGTGTAGAGGTAATACCCATATCTACTTTGTATAAGTCAATAGCTCTTGCTGCAGATTTAGAATCGCTCTCATTTTCATACAGAGCTTGTTGAACCCATCTAGGTTGTAGCTCTACCCAGTCATGAAACTCTTGGTCATTCCTAATAGTTTCAAAGTCAGGATGTATTCTCATAAGTTCTGCTTCTGCCATAGCACGAGTAGATTGTGCTTCTCTTTCTGCTATTAACTTCATTCTTTCTTCTAGTGAAGAGTCTAACTCTTTTGCTTTTTTAGTAGCAATACTTTCTACAATCTTAGCAACGTCAGGATATTCCTGAGACCACTGTGCAATCTCTTCGTCTGACTTTGGTAGTTTTATTTCTTGAGATGCAGTTTGTGTTAATTGTTGTTTTAATTTAAATATCTCATCTTGATAGGACTTCTCTTTTTCTTGTGAGTGTCTACGCAAGTCGCCATATCTTTTCTTAAATGTTTTTTCTTCAGGTGCTAAAGATTCTGTTTCAGCGATATCTTCTGCTTCTGCTTTTGCTTTACCTAAAGCTTCATCTCTTTCTTTTAAATTCTTTTCTAACTCTAACGCTTCTTTATCATCGTTACGTTTGTATCTTATTGGGGTCTTAACTATTTTTTGTTCTACAGCCATTTCAGCCATGTCTTTTCTCCTAGGGTTATCGTAGCCATTATTGGGGGATAAGTAGCTAGTAATTAATTCATAAATTATTTTTTATGAACTGCCAATCCTACTAAGTAAACTATAGGATGGATTATTTTACAAAAGATGTTGCCGACAATACTGTCTTTAGCTTTACCCTTTGTTAAAATATGTCTAAGGTGTTTTGTTCGTTCTTTTGCAAAGTAAGCACCGATACTAGTCAGTGTGTTATTAACTTTCATACCACGAACAAAAGGTTTGAATAACGAATGATACCCTATTTCATGTAGAGGTGTCAAGTATTTTTTCTGATAAATGTGCCAAGTCTTCATAGCTTGTGCCCAGTCATCAAGTTGAGTTTGTCTATACATCTCTGTACAAACTATTTTGCTATCAGTCCCTGCACTTTCTTCTTCTGCTTGACTTGGGTCATCATACTGTGCAGTTCTTTCTGCCATTCTTTGTTCACGTTCAGTATTTTGTGGAGCGTTGCCTGGTTTGCCTTCGCTATCTGTAAAGTTTACAGTTGTACCATCTTCATGAGTAAATGAGCCATCATTGTTTTCACTGTAGAATGAACCATTATCGTTTAATCCAACACTCTTAGTGCCTCCTCGTGATTCAATATCTGATTTTGCATCTTCATTAAAAGTATCTAATGCTGAATCTCTTTGTGATTTTCTACCACTTCCAAAAGTTTCTTCTACGTCGAAACCACTTTCTCTTTCAGCTTGTCTACCAGCATCTCCTGTTGAATCAGTGCCCTTTGATATTCTATCTAACAATAACTCTTCTTTTAAATCTTGTGCAGCTGCTTTTTGTGCAACAGTAGAAGGTATAGTATCATCAAGTATTTGATTTAAAGCGTTTTCTGTTAACCCTGCAAAACTTTTTCTTGAGGATTGATAATTAGGGTCTGCTTCAATAGTATCTCTTGATACTCCAGATAATGCTTCTGCCTGAGATAAAAATCTACCAGTTTGGTCAACGCTTCCTGTGCCTGTTATTTCTGGTGCTAGTGGACCAGCAGATGCACCATCTCTTTGTGCTTGAAAATTAGTATCTGATAAAATATCACTTTTCATTTTTTGCATTAATTCCTCAAAGTTATTAACTTTTAGATTAGAAACTTGAGGAGCAACTGTTGATGTATTTACTAACTTATCTACTTCTGCGTTAACTTGTTTTACCAACTGCTCTTCACCTATAGCTTTTTTCATTTCATCAATAGTGTATTGTTTTAATCCCGCTGCTGTCATAGGTGTTAAACCTATAGGGTCTTTTGTCTCAGGGATTATTGCACCCCCTGGTCCAATATTACTTATATCTTTACCTTGCATTTTATTTGCAATATCAGTAAACATACTGCCACTAGAAGCTACTTTACCTGTTATGGGGTCGTACTCTCTTCCATCGTTACCGACAATGTTACCAGCTAAAGTTACAGTTCCAGGAGTTTCTCCAACTCCTAATAATCCAAGAGGTAATAAAGCAGTAGCAATTTGTTTAATAGGGTTATATTCATATCCTAATTCTTTAGCACGTTGAATCTTTTGATTAGCTAGTTGCCTTGCTGCTTTCTCTTGTTCTGTTTCCATAGGACTGTCTCCTCCCTGGTCTTGAACAACTTTAGTTGGGGAGACAGGTGGAGGCGTTGTGTCATCTGCTGGTGGTGGCGTACTATCATCACCTGGCTTGTATGTCTGCTCTTGTTTGTAGCTACCTACGTTACCAGCACCTACTACAACATTAGGATTAGTTACAGGACCTAATGTGAGAGTCGCTGGACTTATGGCTCCAGTTGTTACTGGAGCAGCTATACCTTTATTAACACTAGGTTGTAGCTTATCGTCTATGCCGTCTCTATTCGCATCTACAAAACCAGTTGGACGTATAAATTTAGCTGATGCTGCTTGAGGAACTGTAGCTGTTCCAAACTGTCCTAGTGCAGGATTGTACGTTTGCTGTTGTCTTGCTATGCCTTCTGTTGTAGCAACATTAGGAGCATTTAAAATAGTCATACCTGCTTGTGCACTTTTTACATCATCATCAACATAGTCTACTTGACCTGCAGCTTCCATCTCTCCTAAGCCTTGTAATGCTTCTCTTCTTAAATTTTCATACATACCAAGTCCATGATATCTAACGACGTTAGCTGGTACAACTAACTCTCCTTCGCTGAGTAAAACATGTTGGTCATCTTTAACTTCATCTGATGTTGCACCTGGAGGTGGGTCTGCAGGAGTTCCCTTGGATGCTTCTTCATACTTTGGTTGTGGTGGACCACTTACATCAATTACAACTGCTAAACCTTTACCATTCTTTTTAGACTTTGTGCCTCCAGCTTTCATAGCTGTAGGCTTTTCATCCATGGGCATAGCTGGAGGAGTTGCTAATGCAGTTGTCATAGGTGTAGGCATTTCGGTATCTATAATACTCATAGGGGTAGCAATACCCTTTTCTTTATCTTGTTTCAATCTTTGCGAAACTAATTTTAAAGCTTCATCTCTAGGGTCAGTAACCTTTGGAGCTGCGGCTCTGCCCAGCTTTTTTGTTTGAACTTGCTTATTACCTACTGGTGGACTAGTCTTTTGTGTCATCGGTGATACACCTAATCCTGCTGGTTCTGTCTTTGCCATACTGTTCTCCTAATTTTTTGCCCTTGCTAAAACTTCATCACGAAGAGTTTTTAGTCTTCGTATCTCTTGGATTGCTCCTTGTGCTCTTGCTATGTTGTGTATGTCGTCATACTGTTCCAACAATTTGTGTAGTTCTTCTACTCTGTGATTCATATATAATTCTAGTAAATCACTATTCTTCTTGCTATCTACTAAAGGTATAAGCTTACTAGCTACTTCTTTTATCACTGTCTGCCCCCTAGTAATTGTTGTAATTGGTCAACAACTGCAGGTTCTTGTGGAGCTGTAGCAGGATTCTGTGGAGCACTAAATCCTTGTTCGCCAGGGACAGGGGCTTGTCCTACGCCAATATTACCTCCCCCACCTCCTGATGGGTCAGCAACATTTACGCCTTGTGCTTGTGACTGGTCAGTTGGTAAACCTCCAGCAGCTTTTAGTATCTCTGCTTGTTTAAATGCCTCTCTCTCATCATTGATAAGTTTCTCTGCATCTAAATCCATAGCATGTCCAAGCTCTCTTAATATTACTGGTATTTTTAAGTATGGTGCTACAGCAGCATTGCCTGACATCTGAAGTAACTGTAAAAGTCTTTGACTTCTTACTTCATTCTTCATAAGGCTTTCTGTGCCTCGAGCTTTTATCTCTAAGTCACCTCGGGCTTCTTTATCAAAGTCAAACTGCATGTTAAATGCAAACAATGCTTCTCCTAATGGTTGCAACAAATAATCATCTAAGTTTTTTACAACGCTCTTAATACTAAGCTGAGCTGCTCCCATCAGCATGCTGATACCAGCCGCAGTTCTACCTGTGCCTGCAACACCTGTCTGTCCATGTGAATAAGATGGTATGCCTGTTGCATCATCAGCTAACGCCCGTGCTTTATCAAACATCATCATATTCTCTGTGCTTACGTTTGGATACTTAGTTCCAAACAGTGCTTGTCCAGGTGCACCACCTTGCCGTCTAAATACTTTGCCTGGGAATACTTGTAAGTCTTGTCCTGGCACTAAGTTAGTTTCGTCAATCTCGAACACTAGGTTACCTGACAATACAGCGTTATCAACTGCCATTCTCATAAAACCATTCATGAGTGTTTGTGTGTCTGACATATTCTCAGCTAGTCCTACACCAAAGAAACTATATGGGTTTAGCTCAAACGGAGCGGCACAGTAAGGAATACGTTTTGGTGTAAATGGATTTACAACTAATCTAAGTATCTTATTATTACACACCCATACATTAACCTGTAATGTATCTACATCTTCAAACTCTTTTGGTATTTCTAATCCTGAAGCCTCTGCCATAGTTTTGTCTATGTTGCCCCAGAACTCTAATACCTCAAATCTATCTACGTCATACTGAGTTTCATTATCTCTTAGGTCTGTTTCCCACCATTTACGTGTGTAGTTATATCCCATCTCTGCACACTCATCTACAGCATCTGTGTCAAAGTAAGGTCTCTTTTTAAGATTACGTAACTCTGAATAACTTAGCTTATGACGTTCTATAACGTATTCTGCCTCAGCCATGTTATTAGCATCATAGTCAGGGTAAAAGTTCCAAGTTGATACAGACTCAACTCTTGGAACAGTCTTACTTTCTGGTGAGTAATTACCCTCTTCATCCCAGTTGGCTTTTTCTTTATCAAAAGCAAAAGGTCCTTTAATTATTCCTGTACCAAATAGAGCCATTTCAAACGCAACTGTTCTTAAATGCTTAGATGCATTTGACTCCTCCAACTGGTCAAGAATAGTTTTTTCCATTCTCTTTGCAGCTTTTTGTGCAGGGTAATATGTTTGTGATGTTGGTGTTAGTCCTTGTCCAGACTTTATCTTTTCTCTTATACTTTCTAGGTCATCTTCAACAGCTCCTAGTTTCAAGTCTTGTAGTGATTCTTGGGTCGCACCTTTTGGTAAGTCTTGTCCATCTCCAGGAAAACCATATACATTATTTAATTCATTTAGTGCATTGTCTGGTTCTTTGGGGTCAAAGTTTACTGACTCTGTTACACCTTCAGGGATACGGGTAGCTTCTACACCTAGTGGGAATCTTTGTCCTGCAAATAAAACATCTATGATTTGTCCATAAGCTGCAAGAACTTTTGTCTTAGTTACTTTTATAAATACTTGTGATTTTTCTGTTTCAGTAAACTGGGTATCGTTTGTATATAAACCTCTGTACTGTCTATATGAGTTAAGCCATCTTTGCTCATCATACAATCGTGCATCTTCTGCAGATTTAAATTTTTCAATAACATAAGCTGCTAATTCATCCTTTGGGTCTTTTGGGACAAATACTAAATCTTCAATATTTTCGTTTTCATTTTCCATGTTTAATATCCAAATACTCTATCTGCAGGAGTCCATTTTCTTGGCATCGCTGCTGGGTCATAATCAAATATAGACTTTGCCCTAGGTCGGGTCATTATACCATATCTCAAAGCATCATACAAATGGTCTTCTGCTTTTGTATCTACGTCTTCAGAATTACTTTTATCCAAAGGTATTACAGGTAACTGTGCTATTAAGTTTACACAGTTGTTAAATATAACTAACCCTGCGTTCTCGCTAATCTCATCAACTTGTAGTCTTCTATGTAATTCGTTTTTGCCTGCCACACGACTACCTTTACTTCTGTCTGCTGGTCGCCAACGACAACCAACTGAAATCATTTGTTCCGCCAAGGAAGGACCCGTATCACCCCTTTTATGCCAACACGAACTGTCGAGCACACCATACGATATTTGTCCATCACTTCTTTCCGCATCCAAGATAGCAAACGCCAAATCTTTTGCAGTATATTTTGACACGTACATTTCACGATAGACCACCAGTTGTTCAGTAGCTGGGTCAACTGCAAACCATAAAACTGCAGAGTATGAAGAGTATCCATAATCGCACGCCCTAAATTTTCGCCAGTTGTCTGGAATCGTAAATACATCCGTAACGTGATATTTTCTATCGAACTCAACAAACGCCGCACCTTCTGCAACATCCCAACTTCCCTCCAATAATTGTCTACGCTGTGTCTCTGGCAACGATAACAGCATCGCTTCATAGTCCCCTTGATTATACAAGAATGGGTTATCTGCTAATTTAGCAGGTATGAAGCGTCTTTTAAACAAAGGCTGGTCTGCCTTTGAATGATGTTTAGGGTACTTTAGTGTTTCCCCAGTCGTAATATCTGTCGCCCAAAACGCTTTATTTGCTGGAGCTGGGTCGATAAACATCTTTTTAACCCAACCATGTCCTGGACCTCCTGGGTTAGTTGTTCCTCGCATGTAGACGGGCAGCGACGGGTCAGCAGTTCTGAGACGTGAACGTAAATAATCCCAAGCATAAGGTGTCGGATACTGTGTTAATTCATCAAAGCCAATATAAGTGAATGCTTGTCCTTGGTATCTTAAAACATCTTTCTCTTGTTCAAGATATGTCATCCATATTCTAGCACCAGACGGGAAAGTCCATTGACTTTTCTTCTCCATCCATTTAGCCCCTGGATAAGCTTGGGGATAAATTTCTTGAGATTTGTGTATAATCTCCCTAAGTTCGTCGTTTGTACGTCTTAATATAAGAGCGTTCATATTAGAGTTGTTGCAATAACGTAATGGGTCTACTATTAAACTATACGTCTTGCCTCCTCCAGCAGCTCCTCCATATAATACTTCTCGTTCTGGAGCAGCTAAAAAATTTGTTTGTGGTCCTGGGTTTGGCTCAAACAATACTGTTTGACTTGGTTCCTCCTGGACAGCATAAGTTTCAGGTAGACTCTCTGTAGCTTTCTCTGCAATGTCATTATCTTCTGTGCTCCTAGCTATATTAGCTATTTTACGTTGTGCTATATTTAAACGCACACGTGCAGACCTTTGTTGTTTCTTAGCTTTAACTAACTCTTTTTCTTCTTTAGTTAAAGGCTTGGGCTTTGATGTTGCCTTCAGTTTCGGTCTTGGCGGTGCGGCTTTTTTGTTCAGCATGCCTTCGTCTATCTGTCTTGTCTGTTTTTATACGTTTCCATAAACCCATAGGTGTTATGCTACGTCCTGTGTATTCTGTGAGCCATCTTGCCACCTCTGGGTAAGAAGACTCTTTTAAATAATCTTCTGCCATTGATAACGCTTCTAGTTGTTCATCTACTGGCTCTAATAAATGTGGGTCGATGCTATTTGCTTCGTATCCCCAAGGAATTGTTGGACCCTTAAGTGTTTTGTATCTACTAGTTGGGTTCAGTTTCTGTGCTATTGTCATCTGTCTTTGCTGGTAAAATAAATACGCCCATCGGTTTATCTGACGTGACGTTTAACTTCTCTACCTTTGATAAACCAACTCTATCAAGTATCTGTTGAGAAGCTGCTAGTCTTTCTCTATTACCAATGGCAGATGGGTCATCAATAACTCCTACCATTGATAATACAGCTTTAGGGGCATTAACTGCCATCTCTAATTCTGCTCTTTCAATTATATGCTTACGCACTGAGTTAATTATATGGTGTGGATTAGTTGACTCTGAATACCCTGCAATCTTCATAGCCTTAGCATGATTACCTTTAGCAGGACCAAACAGAGCATCTAAGAATTTGTTTTGTAATTCTGTTAATTCTTTATGCACGAGGATTCTTCTTTCTAGCTGTTTTGGTTCTAGCAAAAGAACGATTTTTGCTTTTTGATTTTACAGATAATTTAGTTTTCTTATTATTCATAGGATTACCTGTGGTGTGATGTACGTCTTTGCCATCACCTTTGGTGACTAAACCACGCTTTGCCATGATTGCCCGAGCCGCATTTCTTGATGCCCTTCTCTTTTTTTGTTTTGGCTTAGCGTGGTATCTGTCGTATTCTTTTCTATAGTTTCTTGTCATGTCTTTTTACGAGTAGTCTTTCTTTTTCTACCAGAAGCTGTTACTGACCATTTAACCATTTTAGGTCCTGTCTTTTTTCTTGCTTCTGACTTACTAATTCTACCTGCTACTGCTTTTGGTCTACATGCAGGATATGGTCGTGACTTTTTTTCTTTGCCTGACCTACCACATTTTTTACCTGTTTTAACGTCACGCCAATCTTCTTTAAACCATTTAGTTAAGCCACCTTTAGGTTTAGCCATTAGTATGTACCACCACGTTTCTTATACGTTCTAACTAACCAAGCATTTGCATACGCACTAGGATATACCTTGAACTTACGCTTTGCTTCTGCTTTTACTGAAGCATATAACTTTGGGTTCTTTGGTTTAGCCCCTCCAGTTTTTTTCTTCTTTGCTGCCATGTGATACTCCTCCTACATGCATAAGTCTTCATACTTAGTTGTATGAAGTCTGTGTTTAGCCAACTCTTGAGCAGTTGCTATACCTATTCTAGTGTTAGACATTATTAATTTTATTAACCAGTTTATCATAATCTTCCTGTCCATTTTCCTAAGAACCATGCTAATACACCTGCGAAGAATACTAAAATTATAAAACCTATTCCATATCCTGCATATTCTATAAGTTCCTGCCTACGCTTCTCTGCCATCTTTTCTTGATAGCGTCTTGACTTTCTAGCTTCTGCTTGAAAGGCTTGCCAGTCTTGCCATAATCCTGGTCTGCCCAGATATATCATTATTTGTTTTAGTTCATTTTCTTTTTCTCGTATTTGCTCAAGAGCCATGAACTCATCTAAGTCTGCACCACCTGCACCTCTAGCTTTTTTCTTTTTTAAATTTTTTTCTATCGCTTCTTTTGAAAATACAAAATCGCTTATATGTTTAGCACACCCACTCAGTTCTTTTCCGTTGGACACAAATTGTTTTATGACACTGAAAGCAGCATTAGCTGCAGCTAGTTCTGCTAACATTTTACCTTTTCCTTTTTGGTTTACAATATGCAGTTATTCGTAAATTAGGTCCTTCCTCTTGTGGTATAGAAGGTTGCTTGTTTAGTCGTTCTGCAAAATACAAACATCTATCTATATCTTGGAAAATTTGTGTTTGGTCTATTACTCTTACTCCCATCATAAACACTAACACAAACTCAATCATTAATTAACAAAATCTAACTCTAACTGTTCTTCTGTAGACTCTTTGTCATGACAGTCACAGTTACATTCCTCCACATCACATTCGTAACACTCGCAAGTCTTACATCTATTTTTTCTTTTTTCGTTCATTCGCCCTCTTTAGACTCTCTTTTGCTTTTTTAGCTATACTTACAACTTCGCTTTTTCCCATGACTTTTGCTCGTTGCTCCATGACTGTAAGTATCTGTATCTTTCTCGCATATGGCTTATTGACTCTTTTAACTTTCGCAACTGTTGCTCTTGCGTCTGCAGGCGTGGCGAACTTGATGCTAACTGTGTCTTTAGGGTTCTCATCTGTGTATAAGCGTCTGCCTGAACCTTTTGGTTTTTTACCTGTGCCGACTTTTGGGTCACTTTTTTTTCTTTTTGCCATGAGTGCTCTTGTATCTTGTTCTTTGGTCTTTTTCTATTTTACTTAAAACTTTAGCTTGTTTAGCATGAGCCTTAGATGCTTTCTTTAATTTACCTATGACTTTTCGTAATGGTTTAGTATAATGTGGCACTATTTTTTCTTCCCATCTGAATATAAGTTATTAAAAGTTATTGTAGGGTCTAAGTAAGATTCATGAGACTCTGCAGAGTGTGTCCACTGTGAAGGACTAAAATCAGGTGCTCCTTCTCCTGTTCTCCATAGTGCAGGACTTGTTGCTCTTACTCTATTATTAGGTAATGCTACAATGTTACCTGTCCACTTACCTGCATCAGTTAAATACAAAACATGAGATTGCTTATGTTGTGCTGGGTCATCTGCAATATCATTCTCTGTATAGTCAACTGTAAACAAATACTTACCTTGATGAAACTGATTATCAATCTTGCATAACCATGGTGAGGAACTAACCCTATCCATAACTACAACGCTATGTGTTCTTGATTCGCAATCCCATGGTTGACACAAATGGTCTTCCATAGGTTCTGCCCATTCATCTACAGGTATATCTGCGACTAAGGCTTGTATGGGCATTCTTGCCCACATTGCTCCTCCATGAACATTCTCCTCAGGACCATCTTCTCGGTCTACCTCGCAACCAGTAAAAACAACTTGGAAGCTTAGCGACCTATCGGGAATGGTGTTTACTGCTATAACCATTGCATGAAGAAACTCTCCATGGTACCTTTGATGATTACACGTAAACTCCCTACGTACCCAACACTTAAAATGGGGTACGTTACTTATGAGATAGGGCATTATCTACGTCTAATTGCTCCGCCCCTCGCATATCCCTTAGTCATCTTAGTGCCGCCCATCTTCATTTTAGTCTTGGCTCCACCTCTAGCCATGCCTTTGGTCATTTTCATTCCACCACTTTGCATTTTTTTAATTTTTTTCTTCTTCTTGCCACCAGTGGCAGCACCTTTAGTTTTCATAGCGTGTCTTGGCATTAGTTTCTCCTTATATTGCTATTTCTTTTTTCTTTTGCTTACCTAGCAAATCCATACTTTTGTATGGGGTCTTCTTATCGATATTATCAGGATGTTGTTTCTGTATACCGAGTCCGAGTCCTAGAAAGGTATCTTTCTTTTTCTTTCTATACTCTTTTAAATCTTTATTCCGTCTATCCTTAGGTTTCATTACTTCTTTAATTGGCATAGCAGATTGCTCTTTTGTTGGTTTAATAACTCTACCTGACTGCCCTGATATTTTTCTTTGTTCTCTTTTAATCTCTTCAAATTGTGGAAGTCCTGTTCCAAACTCATCCATTCTCTTGCCACCAGGGAAATACTTACCTCCATCAGGTAATTCAATCATGCCTGCTCCTTTTTTTAATCTAGGCACATTAGTCGGTAATTCCATGATATGCTTTTTCTTCACTTATGTTCCTTTAACCAATTTTTTGTAAGCTTTATCTTTGTATTGTTTATATTTTTTGCCTTGAAGTTTTCTACCAAGTTGTTTCAACTGATGTCCCTGACTAATAAAACCAGAATCAGCTAACTTTGTAGTTTCAGGCACAGAGGGTTTAAATAACGACTTAACCCTGGCTTTAGTTTTAGGACTTCTTGTATCCCCATGTTCAAATCCCATAGTTTTTTTATAATTTTCTGATTTCTTTTGTTTTTCTGTCATTTTTTTAAGAAAAGATTTTTCGTTTTTTTTAGCATCTTTTACAAATGAATCTACAACTTTTGATATAGACTTTCCCTCTTTGGCTTTTTTAATATTTGCTATACCTACTGCTAAACCACTTTTGGCTTTCTTAGTTTTTTGTTCTTCCATACTTTTAGTAATCGCTTTTTGTCTAGCTGTCTCATAACCAGACATCTTACCATCTTTATTTAAGTCTCCAAGTAAAGCACCTTTCATTAATCTTGGCACATTAGTTGGTAATTCCATAATAGATTTCTTAGGAAGCTTGGCGGCTCCTTTTTTATTTTTAGCAGGAGTGCCTTGGTTTATCATCTTAAGAACATCAGCATCAGATACTCTAGCAGGGACATTATTTTTAAATCTGTAAGCTCTAATTAAATCTTGTTGGGCTGTATTAGGCTTTATTGTCATTTTACTCGTATCAATTTTATCATCGCCTTTGCCAATTTTACTTAAAGTTTCTCTTGCTTGTGCCACGGACTTTCTGTCTGCTGCTTTTATTAAATCTTCGTTTTCCATTCTTTCCATTATGCTGGTACTCCTAATGTAATAATACGAGCTATCAATCTCTCAGCTCTTGCTGTGGTCTGTCTGTACCACCTGGAATCTTCCATCTCGTCGGCTGCTTTAATCCAGTCTCTGTCATTTATAGCAGCGATAAACTTCTTAAATTTACTTAATCTTGGTCGCCCTAATTGGAAACACATATTAGCAATTACTAATTGTGCCTCTTCGGGTAAATCATTAAAATCTGGGAATATCTCTTTGCAATCCTGTAATGTTCTATTTATATCTACAGCAAACCAAGCATCAACTTGTTCATGTGGCACTTTTGTCCCTACTGGCATACCATAGTATTCTTCATCCCACTCTGTTACAAGGTGTCCAATACCCCCCGTTAAATGTCCTAACGAGCATCGGTACAATTCATAAACGACTCCCTCGTCATTTGCTATCTCATCTTGTAGGACCATTAAATTCATTTACTTCTTCTTGAACATCTTTGCAGCTTGTCCAACTCCCTTGATTCCAAAGCTTGCACTAATTGCAATATATAAGAGGTACTGATACCACTCAGGCAAAGTTGCCAATATATCAAATCCTTCTTTAACATAATCTTTCATTCCAGGTATGAAAACTAAAATCGCTGGTGCTAACAGTACAACTAACGCAAATTCGTCTTTCCAAGAATCCACTGTTGCATCTGCCATCTTACCTTCCCATGCAACTTCACCTGCTGCAACCTTTTCAGCAACAGTTGCACGAGCACGAGCCTCTGCGACTTTAGCTTGTCCTTCTGCTTTTGTCTTCTCGACTTTGTTCTCAAACCAAGTCCCAGCTAAATTTGCCAAAGGTCCAATTAATGCACCAAGCACTATATTCTCCCTTGTGACTTATGTAATAGTTTTACATAACGTCTATAACAATTATTACCGATACTATTAAATATTTTAAACAATACGAAGTTTAACTCTCTTAACACTTCCATCTTCTCCTTGCTTGCCTTAAGCGACTATTAGGATTCTTTGCCGCTTTTGGAAACTTTTTCATCTGACCTGCACTTCTAGCACAGAAAGACTTTCTTCTCTTAGCTGCTTTACTTCCTGGCTTTACTTTACCAGTTACTGCAGTCTTTAATTTACTGCCAGGGTTTTCCCGTCGGTATTTCTCAACACCTTTCTTGGTCATACCAGCACCAGCTTTAGTTGGTCGCTTGTGCCCTCCTTTTATGGTATGTCCTTTCATCCCTGCCATTATATGCTCTTATCTATTCTTTTATCTGCCACATCTACACATTTATACTTCATAGCTACATAATTTGGTAAATACTCTGGTAACTCAACAGCTATTTCATAAGCTCGTGTTGTGCATTCTTTCTTAGTTTTATAAGGTCCATACAAATCTTCTAGTGTTTGGCATATATTTGGATTTGTTGCTAAACATGCCAATACAAGTGTTTGAAACATCTTAATCCTTAAAAGTAATGGGCGAGACCGACATTGGTATAATCTCGCCCTAAACTTGAGTAACTGCATCGAACCCCTCAGGAATAAGTACAGTATCAAGCTGCTCTGTGCTGATAGAGATTACTCTCTACACATACTGTGACATACCCTCCGCTACCAATGCCTTTTCTATTTCCTCAACGCTGAAGTCTCTCCCAGTACGTCCTTTTAAAGCCGCACGTATATAAATAACGTGGTGGCTTGGTATATGCGTTTTAAATCTACCATATCTCTCATATTCATAGCAGACTTGCTCTAATAAAGAACCAAATTGTGGTTGTACAGTCATAATACACATATTATACCACATAAATGGAAAATTGTACATAAATTCCTGTCAATAAAAATTTATTTTTATTTAGGGGGTTGACAAGGTCCCGAAAAGTTGGTATAAAATCCATGTTTTTCTTTTTTTCCCTTTTTTTTCTTTTTCAGGTTAACATTATAAGCTTCTTCGGAAGCTTTTTTTGTGTCCTGAGTGACCCCCTTAGAGATTATGGTCGAGATATTTAGAAAAACTACAAATATACCCAAATGGTACTTTTCAAAAGAGTACAAATCTCCTTTAAAATACCAAAAAGGAGAATACATTGTCAAAAAACTCCCCAAAAAGACGCAACCCGATAGTGATGCACTTGCTCTTATGCAAAAGTTACGTGAAGATGAACAAGAAAAGATTAATTCCACGAAAACAAAAAAGAAAAGAGCACGTAAATAGCCCTGGTATAAGGGACTAAACCCTTGATTTCTCTACATTAGCCCCGATAAGGGGCTTTTTTTGTATCTAAAGTAAGTAGCCGCCGTCTGGTATATGAAACTATTTACCCAATCTCGGGTAATTGCTGTACACATGTACGTGCAGACCCCCAGTGGGTCATGCGTACCCTCTAAAATCACACAAATTTTATATAATAAAATCAACGTATTAGCTGGAATAATGCCAGTTTTAGCCTTGTACAGCGACAAAGATTTTTTTTCGGTCAGCCTAAGCGTTTTTTTTAAACCTGCTACGTATAAAAAGATTATAGGTCTATGCAGGTATGCTTAATTTTATGCTTAAAAATTAAGTATAACGTCAATTATTTGACTATAACGCAGTCAATACTTTGACAGCTTGTCTGTCAATTCTTTGACATTGCAGAGCAATGAT
>Ga0209232_1000706_pt1 | contig 19480 bp, 14 predicted proteins | sample ETNvirenome_2_60_FD_184066 | JGI IMG/M metagenome (GOLD analysis project Ga0209232, IMG submission 184066) | Marine viral communities from the Pacific Ocean - ETNP_2_60 (SPAdes) (version 2) | ecosystem: Environmental > Aquatic > Marine > Oceanic | place: Pacific Ocean | collected 2013-06-22
GTTCTGGATGGGCGTTGAAGAGTTCTACATCTACACAGGACAGGTCCAAAAGCTGCCTTGCACCGTGCGCTCTTACATCTTTAACGATTTTAACTTAGAACAAAAAGAGCTGGTTACCGCTGCTCTAAACAGTTCGTTTGGTGAAGTCTGGTGGTTCTACCCGTCCAGTGAGTCTACCGAAATCGACAAATACGTGATTTATAATTACGAAGAAAAAGTCTGGTCTTACGGTAGTTTGGTGCGCACTTTTTGGTTGGATCGAGGGGTTAACGATTATCCAATGGCAGCAGGTACTGACGGCTATCTGTACAACCAAGAGTTTGGCCTTAACGATGGCAGCACGTCACCGGCTTCACCGATTTCAAGCTTTATCGAAAGCAGCCAGTTGAGCATTGGCGAAGGCAATGACTTTGTGTTCTTGACGCGGTTGATACCGGATGTGACTTTTGATGCGTCTACTGATGCGGCTGCAAGTCTTAACATGACCCTTCAGACACGGAACTATCCTGGTGGTAATTACCTGCAAAACAAAGCCTCTGCTGTCACGCAAAGTGCTACAACGCCCGTGGAACAGTTTACCGAGGAAACGTATATCCGACTGCGCGGCAGATCGTTTGCGCTCAAGGTAGATTCCAATACGGCTGACATACAATGGCGGCTCGGCACGCCTCGGGTGGATGTACGCCCTGATGGGAGGCGCTAGTGGCAGACCGTATCCCTTTACTACCCAGTGATCCGTTGTTTATCCAAGATGATCTAGGTTACAGCCCCGAGGTCCTATCGGATATGCAAGCGGCTGACGTGACGTTTGATCCTAGCTTGTATCCGCCGTTGCCTCCCGAAGAGCCTGACATGATCGACTTTGCAAAAGATCGCTTAATAGACGTGGGTCAGGGCTTTGCAGATATACCTGGATTTGTAGCTAATTATTTTGTGCAGCCAGATGAACAAGGACAACCTTCCTTTATTTCTCCTCAAGAATTTGGGGAAGACGTAAAAAACGTAGGCATGGCCATGGGGCAAGCAATAGCCGATGACCCTGTAGGATTTGCATTAGACATAACACCAGGTATTTCTAACGTCAGAGCTGGAATGGAGGCTAATCGTTTATATCAGCAAGCAAATGAGCAGGAAGCGCAAGGCGACGAGGTAGGGGCAGCAAAAACTAGATCAATGGCTTCATTGACTACGACAGATATGTTAAATCCTGTGCCTACTGCTTTTGCCGTTAAAGCTATTTTTGCAGGACCTATGGCGCAAAAAGCGCCGCAAAAACTATCGGACAAGAGATTAGATACATTAGAGGAAGTTTCTGATGACACTTTAGCTCAAGAAGTGTTTGGAGAAACAGGAGCTTTCATAACACCAGATGGACGACGTGCTTTTGAAATAGATACAAGCAAAGCAACGGTTGATACAGCGCGGCTTAACAATATGTACGTTTATATGCGCCCAGACCAAGAGCCAAGAGTGTTGCCCGAAGTTTTAGATTTTCCTGAACTTTATGAAAATTACCCTCAACTTAAAGAAACAAAAATTAAATTAGACGGAAGCATAGACGGTATAGCTAACTATAACTTGGCTACTAATACTATTTCGATTAACCCTAATCAAGCGCCACCGCCGACTAAAGGAAGAGAAGGTCCTTTAACTTCGGTGGTTTTGCATGAAACACAACACGCTGTTCAAGAAATTGAAAATTATTTGCGTCCTGAAATTTTTCCTCAAGGTTTTCTTGCAGAGCCAGAATATAAGGGACTGCCTACTGAAGTTGAAGCTCGAAACGTACAAACAAGGTTTGAAAACCCTGAAGAAAGAAAAAGGTTACCGATAAGCACCATGGATCTTCCTCCATCTTTGTTTTCTAACGTAGACTTGTTAAGAGAAAGACGAAAAAATTACCCCAGTAACGACTTTCCGCCTACAGTTTTTAATAAAAACGTGCGTCCTCCTATACAGTACGATTTGCCGTTTGATGCCCAAAATCGACCAAGGACCACGGACCCTGTGCCCAGAAATCCAATAGATCAAAGCCGCTCAGACCCTTATGAAAGTCCTGCGGATACAAGAGACAGGCAAAGACGGCGTAAAAAACGTGGTTACGCCGAAGGCGGCATCGTCAGCCTAGCTAACGGCGGTGCAGTAGAGCACGGGGTGGTGACGCTATGAGTACACGTAAAGTAGTCAGACCGTTATTTCCACAGGCTCCTCAGAGCTATAGCCAAAACTACACTGCCGAGGTGGTCAGAGCCTTTTCGGTGTTCCTTGAGCAGGTGCAGAATCCTGGTGACCTACGGGCCACGACCCTTACACTGACAGATTTACAAGACAATAACCAAGGTTTAGAGACAGGCGCGGTATTTCACGTAAACGGTGTGTTGCATATCACACTGGCTAACCAAGCTTATTTAGCGGGTACATCGGCCACGACAGCAGTCGGGCAAGTGACGGTGACCGTATGATAGCTTTGATACAAGCCAGCCGTTCCGATATACTTATTTGCGCCCCATCTTCCTTTTTTGGAGCTAAATGATGCAAGCTGCGTTATATAACCAAGAACCTGTAGAGCTACCAGCGGGTGGCATAGCCACATTCCTGACAGCGGAGACAGGCTCTTGGGCCGATGACGACGATTACCCCACCACGGGTATCGGATCAATCCCAGATGTTGCGGATAAATTAGCGGAGTTCGGGCGTTACGAAGATACCTACATGGTCCACGCAGCGGAAGGCGAGACTGTCATACCCATGGAAGTCTTCGACAAAAACCCTGCGTTAAAAGAGTCTTTGTTTGCGCAGATGCGTGAGATGGGCATCGAGCCCGAAGAATACATTGTGGGCAGTGAGCTTAACTCGCTTAACCCAGTGACTGGTCAGCCTGAGTTCTTTCTTAAAAAGCTTTTTCGAGGATTGAAGAAAGCGGTTAAAAAAGTATTTAAGGTTGTCGCTCCGATTGTTGTAACAGCTTTATTGACCCCGATCCTTGGACCTATAGGTGCATCGGCAGCTACTGGATTTTTACAAGCTAAAGTTTCAGGGGCGTCAACTAAAGACGCTTTGAAAGGCGCGGGGATTGCCGCGTTGACTGCTGGTGTGGTGAAAGGAGCCCAAGGCTTTGCTAGTGCGGGTAAAGGGGCTACTTTTGGTGAGCGCATGGCGGCGGCGGGACAAGGCGTCAAGTCTGGATTTACAGGAAGCTCCTTGTTACAAGGCGATCCGTCTGCTCAACGTCCTAATAAATTAGCTCAGTTGATGGGTGTAGAAGATGTAAATGTACCGGATATTGTAGATCAATCGGCTCCGTTAGGGACAACAACGACACAAACAGCGACAAATGCTTTCGACCCGTCGTTTGACCCAGAAACTTTTGTACCATCGACTAACGCTTCCTCTACAGCGACAAATGCTTTCGACCCGTCGTTTGACCCAGAAACTTTTGTACCATCGACTAGTACTTCGGCGGGTGCTGAAGCCGTTGCTTCGGCGGGTGCTTCCCCGTCAGCGACTAATGTAGCTAATACGTTAAGCGATCAGACAAAATTTGCGCAATCCACTTTTGACCCTGCTTCAATGAAACCTGATTCTTTAAGTGAAAGGTTTTTAAATGTCTTTAAAGATGATCAAGCCACACCTGGTGTTTTCAGAGAGACTTTGACAGACGTGAAAGATTTAGTGTTTGCGCCGTCGGTAAGCCAAGAGGAAATGATGAAAGCACAGTTAGATGCGGCTAACATCAGTTACACCCCTAACACTTTAAGACAAGTGTATGCAAAGGCTGCAAATGTAGGTGTTAACGAAGTAGACGCGCTTTTACAAGGTCCCATGAGTTCGGCAAAGCGAGGGATAATCGACCGGTATGCGCTCCCTGCCACTTTGGCCGTGGGTGCTAACTACGCCATGACTCCTGAAGTAGAAGAGGGCGGCGTGCCAGAAGATTTTGATACACGATCCGCGTTAGAGATAGCGATGAGCGATCCAACGCGATACGGTTACGGTTACAACACCTACGGAGGTTTTAGACCAGCAGGGATGGCCCACGGAGGCTCTTTCCCTCCACGCGACGGAGCGATAGCCGGTCCTGGTACAGAAACTTCCGATGACATTCCCGCCATGTTATCCGATGGCGAATTCGTAATGACTGCACGAGCCGTGCGAGGCGCAGGGAACGGCAGTCGTAAACAAGGTATGCGCAGAATGTATGACATGATGCGGAACTTCGAGAGTGCAGCATAATGGCGACAGAGACCCAATATCAGATTACGTCTAGAACACCCGAGGTTGAAGCCTACGAGTTAGAGCTTTTAAAAGCCGCTCAAAAAATGACCGACAAGGCCATGTTTGATGAGCGGTTTGCACCTGCTCCTTATAAAATTGCTGGATTTAGCCCCATGGAACAACAGGCTTTTTCCATGGCGCAGCAAGGCGTCGGCTCTTATGTGCCGTATCTGCAACAAGCGACCAGCAACATAGGTGGCTCGGGACAATTTATCGCGGATGCTGCCGTACCGACCTTGGCCCAAGGGCAACAATACGCACAAGAAGCAGGGCGATTAGCCCAACAGCTACGTGAAGTACCTTATAAGTATCAGACCGCAGCCGGTGAAGGACTGCTGGCAAGTGCAGGAACCTTTGATCCTGCGCAGACCAGTGCGTTTATGAACCCCTACACCGAAGAAGTCATCGACATAGCACAGGCTGATCTGGATGAACAAGCGGCAGCGCAGCAGCAGCAATTGGCGGCTAATGCGGTGGCCTCGGGTGCGTTCGGTGGCTCACGGTCCGGCGTCATGGCCTCACGAGCAGCAAGAGATATGGAGCGGGAAAAAGCGAGAATCGGCAGTCAGTTGCGTGCTTCAGGATACGAATCAGCACGTCGAGCAGCGCAAGATGCTTTTGAGAACACACAGAATCGCCGTTTGGCAGCCTCTCAGGGCATTGGTAATCTGGGCCTACAGTTTGGTCAGTTGAGCCAAGGTGATATTGATCAGATGCGAGGCATCGGTACAGATTTACAAAACGTAGCTTCTGGTTACGGTAATCTGGCCCAACAAGGCGCAAACATCGGCGTACAACAGGCCGCTCTCGGTGAGTCAGCACAGACCATGCTAGGCCGAGATATTGCACAGATTGGACAGCTAGGCGCACAACAGCGTGCCATGCAGCAAGCGGGTCTCGATGCACAGCGCATGACGCAGACCGAAGCACGTAATCAGCCCTTCCAGCAATTAGCTTTTATGGGCGACATCGTGCGAGGCGTGCCCAGCACACAACAAACCATGATTAGCAACGAAGGCGGCGGCGGATCGGCGTCACCGTTACAACAGTTACTCGGTTTTGGAACCGGCCTATACGCCACACAAAAGGCGTTAGGTGGCCTTGGGAGCATGATGCCATGACCGTATTATCACGCCCTATGTTCAATCGAGGCGGTATGGTGCACGACGAGCGCACTATCCGTAATGTAGACGATGAGATATACCGCATAGCGCCCAAGACCCACAGTCGGGGACGTGAGCGGATGGACGCTCGGGAAGAATACGGCAGGTTGCTACGGGAAAAAGACTACCTGCGCGGCCAGATGAACCGCATGGCTAACGGTGGCGGTGTAGCCGCGATGATGGACCCAGCGATGATGGCTCCTCCTCCAATGCCCATGGCTCCTGAAGGAGCGATTCCAGCGCCCGTAGCAAATGAATTGGCGGCGATGGAACAACAAGGTATGGCTCTGGGTGCAGACATAGCGATGCAGCAGGAAGCGGCGATTGATTCTGCCGAAGACCCCAAACAACTTATTGATGCAATGCGCGGCAACCAATTGCCGTTGCAGGAAAGATACAACGAACTAGCAACATTCGTAGGTCCAAACGACGCGGCGATTACGCCTACTTCGGTCTTGGCCCTCACGCAACCAGCCATCATCATGGCTTCGGAAGGCGCAGTTGATCAAGGCATAGGGAATCTTATAGAAGGGATGACCGGTGATGTAATGATGGACGACGCTATGGGAGCAGCACCGATGGGGATGGGCGTGGGTGAGCTAATGGCCGGTTCACCTCCCCCGCCTGTTCCGATGAACACTGGAGGTGCAGTCCCAAAGTTGCAAGACGGTAGCTCTTCTTCGGAGACTGCTCCTTCGTTTGATTTAGGGAGACAAACTCAAAGAACAGTTAGCGAATTGCAAGATTTGGTGGGTCTGACTGACGAAGAACAAGCTTTGCAACAAGCCGCTATCTACGCCAATTTAGCCGACCGTGCCTTTGCCTTTGCTGGTAACCGCGATCCGCGCACTGGCGAAGCTCTGGAAGGAAACCTTTTAGAAAAAGCAGCTCAAGCTGGACAAGGCGTGATGAGCGATATCGTCAAGGCCCGAGCCCCATTGGCTGCGAACCAAAGACAGATTAGAAACATTGCGTTGCAGGACGCCCTTGCCAGACGGACCATGCAGGAAAAGGCTGGGTATGATCTTCTAGCTGCGCAACTGCAAGCCCAAGTAGGAGGCGTGAATACGAATCAATTGAGAGGGATGTTGACTCAGGCAAACCTAAACAAATACGCCACAGGTCGATTGACCCCTAATGATAACGCACTTATTGAATTAGCAATTGAAAGCGTTAAAAACTATCGCCAAGTACCGATGGAAGACCCAAACAGTGGACTGCCTTACCTTGATTCGCAAGCTGACCCCTTACCCGAATACATACAAACGGCCATAGATCAGCGAAGAGAACTATTAGGACAAGGGGCAGGGGCAGGGACAGGCACACCCGATCCGGTTCCTGACTCCAGTGGATCATCAGAGTTTACGGAAATGGAGGCGCCGAATTACGTGCAAGAATTAATTGAAAAAGTGCCCGATAAATTTGGCCTAGAAGCAGCGGTGGTTAACATAGCCGATCAGGTGCGCCGAGTTTTTGGAGACACCAGCCCAGCAATGGAAGACAGAGCGGCATTAACTGCTGCATTAGGTGGTCTAAACACCCGTATACTACTCGCGTTTTTAGCATCGCCTGGAGTACGCACTTCTAGTCAGCAAGTAATAGACCTATTCCAGCAACGGTTACCTACAGTAACCGGTGTGCTTGAAGACCCTGCTACCGCTCAAGCAGCCTATCAAGATGTGTTAACTGATTTAACAAACGGTTACAACAATCTTTTGGCAACTTATAATGATCCGGTTACGCAAAATGATCCGCAAAATCGTTTAGCTGTTCAAGGCGATCTTAGAACAATGCAAACTGAGATTAAAAGCTTACAAGAAGTGATTCAAGCGTTGTCAGGAGCCACCACCTTACCGACCGCAAGTTCTCCTAACACATTCCCCCAATCTGATTTAGATCAAGTAAGAGCAGACGTGAACTAATGGCCGAACCGAATAGTCAATTATTTTCAGGGCTCAACCCCGCTAATTTTTCTTATCGAGGCACTCCGTCTGATTTAGGGAGCTTCCAGCAGCAAGGAAGAATCCTTGAACAGTTGCGTACCGATGTAGCCAATGCTCCCGAGTTAGGAAGTATCGATGCTGAAACCGGACAAATTACGTTAGGTAAGCCACTGAAGTTTGATGTTTATAAGTATTACGATGGCACAGATTTAACTCGACCTTACTCCATTCCTGACATTGCTACGCTCGTAGTCGAACAACTCCATCGTTTTCCAGAAGGGACGACTGACAAACTTCGAGATACGATGACCGATGAAGAAATTATTACACGTCTTACTCTAGAGCCTTCGACAGGAGAGCTGTACCGCGTGCCTTCTGTAATGGAAGGAGCCTACGAAGGATTAGGTCGAGGGTTTTTAGATATGGCTGGTGGGGTCGCTGGCGCTAAAGCTGCTGCGATGCTTACGGGGGGTAACCCATACGCGACGATAGGGGGGTTTGGACTTGGAATGGTTGGTGCGTCACAGTTGCAAAACGCATTGTTTCCAGACGAGCGCCCATTGCCCAATCGCATGAATCCGATTATCACTTCCCAATTTGTATCCAGCAGTATAGGTGGTGCAGGGCTTCCCTACATGGTGCGCGAGGGTGCAATGGAAGAAGGTTTTGCTAGGTTAATTAAACCCAACCTCCCTGTATTAAAGTACATTAAACCTGTAACAGATGTGATGGGCCAAGCTGTTGAAACAGGGTTTGAAACTGCTAGACGTACTCCCGCTTTAAACATAGGCGTAGAAAGCGCCGCTATTGGAACCGGAGGTGCATTGGGGTCACTTTTTGCAGGGGAAGACTCTACCCCTACGATGCGCCGCGCTGCGTTTGAAACTTTAGGCACAGTTTTAAATCCTGTCGGTCTACTTCAGTTAGGTACAACCTCCCTTGAAGGTTTTAGACAGGCCCGTTCTCGGTTTAGTGCGTCTGGTAGAGAACAAGCTATAGCTGATCAAATTTTTAGGATTCTGGAAAGCGTGCAAGAAGGTGATGCTGTTGCCGTGCGCAATTTACTGAATCAAGAAGGTGAACTGGAAAAATTATTGCGTGCCAGAAACATCGATGTAGGAAATCCAACCACTGCCGAAAAAGCAGGGCATCCTACTTTATTTGCACTTCAAAATTCTCAAGCACGACGCGATCCTTCAGGGTTTGGCGCACGGATACAAACTCGTGCGAAAGAAAACCTCCAAGAAATGGAGAGACTTTTAGCTTCTCTCATTGAATTAGACGACCCAGCGGCACTAGGATTATTATCCGAAGCTCGTAAAAATTACTTTCAAGCCAGCTTAGAGGCTGATGTTACTCGCGCCTATCAACAATACGAAGAAGCTTTAGGTACGTTAACTCGTGGCGGTGAAAGCATCGACGAGGAGAGGCTATTAGGTAACTTGTTAAAACAGGTAATAGACGGAGCCCGAGCGCAGGAAAGAGTTTTTTACAACAGGATTCCAAACACCATCGAGTCGGACGCTTCCAACTTAATGGACGCAGCTACTGAAATTAGGGAAGCGACTCAAGTGGGCAGACAAAGTGTGCGCCTTGATGCAGGGCAAAACCCAATCAGCATTAAAGTAGCTCTACGAGATTTTGCAGAAATTTTAGGTCAGGAAGATGAGGATTTAGCTGCTGGCATAAACACCATAGTTAACGAAATCGAAGAAGGACCATTTCCAGGTTTAGCGCAAAGCCGTTTTATTGAGGCGGCTGATGCTCCAGACGCTACCGGTCAGATGGAGCTGCCCAGTGCCATAACCAGTGGTCAACTCAAAAATTTACACGGGGTAATTACAGAAGCTTTAAGCCGTGAAAAGAAGGGCATGGGTGCGCAAACCATGCTAGGTCAATCATTAGCCACTTTAGAGGAAGCTATCCGAAAAGATTTGTCTAATTTGCCCGAGGTAGGTCCAGAGGTAAAACGTAATTTAGACAATGCATTAGCTTTTAGTGAAGAGTTTAACAACGTATTTAGGCGTAGCTTTTTAGGTCAAAACTTTTTATCAAGACGCAACATTCCGCCGGAAGATTTACTACGGCAAATTTTACGACAACCGCCTACACGTGCAACTTTAGCTTTGCGGGATATTGATAACGCGGTAACTTTTTTGAAAGATCAATTGATCGAAGGCACTGTGCCTAACACGGCTATGGCAAACCAAGCTTTGCAAGGAGACTTTGCTCCACCACCCAACGCTTCCCGTGAGGATATTGCTTTCTATAACGAATTAGCGCAGCTCTCACCGCGACTAAACGAAGCTCGACTTTTAAAAGAACAAGGTATGAGGGCTTTTTTTAGAAAGTTTAGAAGGAGGGGACCTGATGGTCTGTTAAGACCGGATCACGCTGCCATCCTGAACTATTTAGAAAACCCAGACAACGTCGCACTTTTAGAACAAATTAGTCCTCCTGTGATGATAAACGGCGAAAGACAAAGTCCTTTGATTAATGATTTACGGGACGCGGCCAAGACTTCTAAGCTGTACGCACAGACCATGCAAGCGGAAAACGAAGTGTTTAATCGTGCTCATGCGCAAATCCCTCTGTTAGCTTTTTTAAACCCGCAGACCGGATTAGGGATTAGAGATGTACCTGGTAACGCTATCGACCGTATATTAGGTACACCAGGTCAAAGACCTGACGATGCCATTACTGATTTTAGGGCCGTGGCTGAAAGTGTTAGCAACGTCACTCAAAAACAGCTAGATGAACTTAAAGTTCTTGACCCCGATACTGGCGACCTAGTTCCTTTGTCTCGCACGTATTCTCCTGACGATCTTAAAGAAGCGTTATACCAAACAGTAATTAATCAGGGATTCGTGAACGCTGGGTTTGAAGGTGCAGGTAATGTAACGCCGTTTAGCTTTCGCGCTTTCCAAGACTACATGACCAAGCCTATTACTCCTGGTACGACAAAAGGACCGTTCGGGCAAAGAGCAAGCCGTCCTGCGGAAGGGGTAAGACAACCAAGTCCTTTAGACATTTTGCGTGAAGAAAGAATTATTGACGATACTACTTTTACCAACTTCTCAACTTTATTAAAAAATGCCGTATCAATTGAAGAAGCTTTTGAAAGTGGTGATGCCGATTTAATCGCTCAAATGTTTGCCGAGAATCCGATCACCGCTGAATTAGTCGAGCGTGTAGTAGGTGCAAAAATTGGTACTACTGCCGCTCAAATGTTACCTGGAGATATGGGGTCCAGTAGTCTTATTGCAGCAAGCGCAGGTTCGCAAGCGTTGCGTAACTTGCTTGATAAAACACCAAGTATGGCCTTCCAAGATTTGTGGAAAGAGGTATTGAGTGACCCTAAACGAATGGTAGAGATATTAGATTTAGGGATTGAAAGAGCAGAAAAAGGTATGAAAACGCCTGGATTATCGTTGGATATGGCCGACTTGCCTTTTGCAGCAAAGGGCGTGCAAATCTTGCGATCAGCTTTGATTGGTACAGGTGCAGCTAATTTACCCACCGTTAACGAAATTATGATGGAAACTTTTAGTGGGGATATTTTTACCGCTCCCGAAAGGCCACCCACTCCTGGTGAGCAAGCAGGGTTCAGGCGGGAGCAGTTACGACGCCAAGCGGCCCCACAGCCAGTTGCACCTCCTGTAGCGATGACCGAGCAAGCTCAACAATTCATGCCGCAAATGCCTCAAGCTCCAGCGAACCCCAACACTCGGGCACAGTTTGCAGCCATGTATCCTAACGATATCACCAGCGATATCATCCGCACGCAACAGGGAATAGGGTCACTGCTAGGAAATGTCTAAAATATCTATCGAACTAGACGGGCCAGAAGCCCTCGATTTGCTCGACCGTGTCGGTCATCTTGAGCAATCAATCCAAGAGCTAACTGATCTGCTGGATGAGGTCAAAGAAGCTTTGGTTCAGAAATCCAAGTCTTAAACTCTTCACCTAGCACCTTACTCGCCGTCTTATCCTTCTTGGTCAACGCCTCAAGGACCCGCTCATCCACAGTATTGGGACTGACTATGTCAATATAGGTCACAGCCGTGTTTTGGCCGATACGATGCGCTCGGTCCTCAGACTGTACCCTTTTCTCCAAGTCATAAGTATTGCTGTAATAAACGACTGTATGTGCCGCTGTGAGGGTGATTCCGAACCCTGCCGTAGCCGGTTGGCCAACAAAGTACTGCAAGGAACTGTTTTCATCCTGAAAGCGTTCGACAATTTCTTGACGCTCATCTTGCGGTGTACCTCCGTAGTACATGGCTACCGAGTCAGACCCGTAGGCCAGACTTAGCTCGGTATGTATGCGGTGAATGTCGTAGGTAAACGACGCCCAGATGATGACCTTACCGCTAGTTTCTTGAAGAATATCAAGGAGTTCCTGCACTCGGTTGTTTTTTATTGGCTCAATAGGTCCGTCGTCCGGTTGCACAAACCCGCAAGTTATCTGCTGAAGTCTCATTATCTGCGTCAAAATGTTGTTGGTAGTCGTCAAAATTCCGTCACGTATCTTTGCCAATGCCATTTCCCGCATTTGCACGTACAGTTTGTTTTGCTCCGCCGTCAATGGAACCTCACGTCGCAGGTAGATTTTTTCAGGCAAATCGAGACAGTCTTTTTTAAGCACGCGAGAGCTAAACTTATCTAGCTTCTTGCCCAGCTCCTCCAAGTTACGAAACCCTACGACCATGGGAAAGTGACCACCGCCCTTCTTATGTTGTTTGACCAACACAGCGTATCGGGCGCGAAAGCTGTAGTACGATTTAAAACCTAAAGCGTTAGCCGACAGGAAGTCACACTGGCTGTACAAATCCATCGGGTCCTTGGTGATAGGACTACCGGTCAGGATACGCCTGTACTTAGCTTGACGGGCAATGCGTAGGGCATTCTTAGTCCGTTTGGCGGTGTGCGTTTTGATAGTCGTGCTTTCATCTACAATCACCAGGTTGTTTGGATTCAAGCTTAGATACTTGATTGCGCTCTCGCTTCCCTTACTGGTGCTCAGTGCCTCGACGTTCATCACCAACACGCTAAGTGTCTTTTCTTCCCGTTGATCTGGCACAGCTATCTTGGTCAGGCTTTCCCTGAAACCCTTGGTAAACGCGGGGTTCCAGCGTACTACCCGACAATCGATGCGATCTGGAAGGTGGGTAGGTATTTCTTTTTTAACCCAGTTGTCATAGACCCCTTTGGGCGCTATTATAAGTGCCGTATCGATATCACCGTTTTCAAATAACGCACCCATGGTGTCGATAGCGATCTTCGATTTGCCGGTTCCCATTTCTAAAAAGAAGGCGTACCAGTGCTTTTGCCAAGTTGCCTCGAAGATTTCCCGCTGATGTTTGTACGGCTCTAGCTTAAATTCATAAGTCATTAATTTTCTCCTTGCATACGCGATAATATCTGAATATTATGTGCGTTCCAAGTGCCCAACAGGTACTTTAACAATGGAGAAAGATATGAGTGATTTTTTTGATGAGATGGAATCTGATGCCCGAGGTTCCGATGTTGAGTCTCTAAATACAGACGGGCTGCGCACCATAGCCGAGATTGCTCGTGCTGTGAGGCAAAAAGAAGAAGAGTTGCAAAACCTTGAATTGCTTGCAAAAAAAGCGAAGGCAGAGCTACTAAAACTAACCGACGAAGACCTTCCCAACCTAATCCTAGAACTCGGCGTTCGAGACTTTACTCTTGATGACGGCAGCAAGGTAGAACTTAAAACTACCTACGGTGCACACATCAAGGTGGACAATCGTGACGAGGCTTTTGCGTGGCTGAAAAAGGCAGGGCATGACGACATCATTAAGAATGTCACTAGCTGTCAATTTGGTCGCGGTGAGGATAATCAAGCGATGGATTTTGTCAAACTGGCAGAGTCACAGGGATTTCCCGTCATGCAAAAGCGAGACATCCACCCTAGCACGCTCAAAGCATTTGTTAGAGAGCGAGTCGAAGCGGGTGATGACTTTCCCATGGATTTATTCGGTGCATTTATAGGCCAAAGAGCAACAATTAAAGGAGCAAAATAATGGCTAATACAAAACTAAAAGAAGTACAAGATCAATTACCCGCGACTACCTCTACTTTTGAAGAAGACAGTGGTGAGTACCAAGAGAACCTAACCGCTGATGACCAAAGCATTCCGTTTCTGAAGATCGCCAACAAAAGAGACGATGATATTGGTGTTGATGAAGGCGATGCCTACAACAGCGTTACCGGTGCGGTGTATGCGAAAGAATCAGATATCAAGGTGGTTCCCGTGTACTTTGAGCCTGTGTGGATTGAATGGGCTCCTCGTGGTCAAGGGTCCGGCGGTCCTGTCAATATATTTAAGTCGCAGAAAGACGCACCTAAGACAGAACGTAATGCAGACAATAAGGATATGATTGTGGACGGCAATGGGAATTACATCGAGTATACCCATCAGCATTACGCGTTGATATTAAGCCCTGATGGCATGGCTCCTACGAGTGCTTTGGTGTCCATGAAATCAACCCAGCTTAAAAAGTCCAAAAAGCTGAACACGATGGTCATGTCGCAGGTCTTGCAAGGTAGCAAGGGTCCGTTTAACCCACCGCGCTTTGCCTACATCTATAACTTCAAAACCATCCCCGAGAACAACGCCAAGGGCGATTGGTATGGCTGGAGTATTTCTTTGGATCGTATGCTTAACATGGACGACGATGCTGAGATGGGAATTTACGCCACGGCCAAGATGTTTCGTAACGCCATTGCAGCCGGTGACGTGGAAGTCAAACATGAGCAAGACGGAGAGAGTGGCGAAGACCACGATATATTCTAGGTCATGTCGGACGCAAAGAAATTTGCGGCGATCTTTGATGGCCTGAAGCTTGCTTATGGCACGTACAAAATTGACCGCACTAAAACAAATGGAAAACAGGCAGGGAAAGCCTCGGTCTTGAAAGAACCTCGGACCCTCTCTCATTGGGAGGGTCATCTTTCGGGCAAAGGCGATTCAATAGGTATTATTCCAATCAACGAGGACAACTCCTGTAAATGGGGTTGTATCGACGTTGACCAATACCCGCTAGACCATAAAGCCATCATCGAAAAGATTCGACGCATGAAGCTGCCCTTGGTGGTTTGTCGAAGCAAATCCGGTGGGGCGCACTTGTTTCTGTTCACTACTGAGTGGATCTCTGCTAAAGAAATGCAGGAGGTGCTCCAGCATATAGCGGCTGCGCTAGGCTACGGCGATTGCGAAATATTCCCCAAGCAGGTCAAGCTGTTTCTGGACCGAGGGGATGTGGGTAACTTCCTTAACTTACCCTACTACGATGCCGAAGAAGGGCTGCGCTATGCGGTCAAAGAGGACGGGCAGTCAGCGACGCTAGAGGAGTTTTTCGCGTTACATGGGCAATACGTCCAAACACCTGAACAAGTACAAGCACTGACGATTGAGGACGACCCTGAGACGCCTGTCAAAGACGGTCCTCCGTGCTTACAGACTTTATGTAAACAACAGATTTCCGAAGGCGGTCGTAACAACGGCCTCTTCAACATCGGCGTGTACCTACGCAAAGCGTACCCCGATTCATGGGAGTCAGAGATACTGACCTACAACGCCAAGTATCTGGTTCCCCCGCTACCCTTGACCGAGGTCAACCTGGTAGCCAAGCAACTGCAAAAGAAAGATTATGCCTACAAGTGCAAAGATGCGCCGATTAACTCCTACTGCAACTCGGACGTGTGCCGGACCCGCAAGTTTGGTATCGAGGTAGGGCTGGCAGGGACAGAGATAGCCAACCTGCGCAAGTACAACAGTTCACCCCCCATCTGGTTTCTGGACGTTAACGGTACGCCGTTAGAGCTAGACACCGAGGGGCTCATGCTCCAAGGGGCATTCCAACGAGCGTGTGTAGAGCAATTGAACTTTATGCCACGCACCATGTCTAAACCGACTTGGGAGGCGAGAATCAATCAGTTACTTACGGACATGAGCGAAACGGACGGCAGTATCGTCGAAGTATCACAAGACGCCAGTATACAGGGACAGTTCTACGAATTCCTTGAAGAGTTTTGCACGGCCATGCAAAAAGCGGAAAGCCGCGAAGAGATACTGCTCCGCCGCCCATGGACCGACGAAGAGGAGAGCCTTATTTACTTCAGGCTCAAAGACTTTGAGGCTTACCTACGCAAGAACAAGTTCTTTGAATACAAGTCACACAAGATTGCGCAGCGTCTGCGGGATATCAATGGCACTGCAACCAGCTTAAAGATAAAAGGCAAAGCCACTCGCGTATGGTCGATACCCAGTTACGAGACTCATGTAGGGTCTATCGCCACGCCTACGATGGGTTCACTCGAAGAGGCTCCGTTTTGATGAGGGCTACTGACAACGACAATCTGCGTAAGAAGATAGAAAAAGATATTGCAGAGTATCTAGCCCGAGGCGGGGTAATACAGCAGATACCGCGAGGCGCACAAAAGAAAGTAATCAAAGTGGATTTTGTTACGCAAAAGAAAAAGGAATTAAATGTTTAAAATCTTTGGTCCACCTGGTACAGGCAAGACTACCACCCTGCTGAACATGGTGGACAACGCTTTGGCCGAGGGAATAGCCCCGCAAGAAATTGCTTTCTTTGCTTTTACCCGCAAGGCGGCTAACGAAGCGAAGGAACGGGCCAGTGCTCGTTTTGATCTTAACCCTAAAACAGACCTTTATTTCTTTCGCACCATCCACTCGCTTGCTTTTCGTCTATTGAACATCAAGCCTGAGAACTTGATGCAGGAAAAGAACTTTGAAGAGCTAGGGAAAGAACTGGGCTTTATGATGATGCTATCCTCACGCATGGACTTCGATGAGGTGTACACCCATTATCAAGAAAACCCCATTCTTAACATTATCAACTTATCCAAGCTTAAAAAAAGGCCGCTCGAAGCTGAGTACAATGACACGACGATGGAGTATACATGGCATGAAGTGGACTACGTGGCACGGGGCTATCAAAAGTATAAGGAGATCAAGGGGTTAGTAGACTACACCGATATGCTGGTGTTGTTTGCACAGAACATCGACCGCATGACGCCCGAGTTTGAGTTATGCTTTTTAGATGAAGCGCAAGACCTGTCACCTTTACAGTGGGACATTGCCGAAGGTTTAGATCGGCGCAGCAAGAAAATGTACATAGCCGGTGATGACGATCAGAGCATCTTCCGCTGGGCGGGGGCGACCGCTGAGACGCTTATCAATCTGGACTGCGCCAGTGAGGTGCTTAAACAATCGTACCGCATTCCCCGCTCCGTTCACCGGTTGGCTAACCGCATTATTAAAAGAGTGGTAGATGAGGGGGGACAACGCTTCCCTAAAGAGTACCTGCCCCGCGATGAGGAAGGCATGGTGTGCAAGATCCACGACCTCTATGATTTAGATTTCAGTGAAGGGGAGTGGCTGATCATGGCTCAAGCTAACTTCATGCTTACCGAGGTAGCCATGCAGTTAAAGACTCTAGGTTACCTGTACGAGCGCAACGACTCACGGTCCATTCCTGACAAATTGTCTACGGCTGTCAACACATGGGAACATCTACGCAAGGGCGGATCGGTAGACCTGTCGAGTGCTAAAGCGGTTTACGCTCAGATGAGCGGTAACGGTAAACGGATCGCTCGGGGTAAAAAGACTTTGACCGGTGAGATGTTTAACTTTGACATCTTGCAGCGCGAACACGGCTTGCTGGCAACCAAGGACATGATCTGGTCCGAAGCGTTAGACCGGATACCCGATAGGGAACGAGCCTACATTACTGCCCTGCTGCGCAGGGGAGAGAAGTTTAACGCCAAGCCCCGTATCAAGCTGTCTACCATCCATGGCACAAAGGGCGGAGAGGCTGAGAATGTAGTACTCTTTACCGATCTTACTAGCTCGGCTATTCAAAGCAGTGTGCGTGGGCCGCACCCGCAAGACATCCATCGGGTGTTTTACGTGGCGGTCACCCGCACCAAACAGAATTTATTTATTGTTGAACCAGAAAATTACGATAGGGCTTACATTATATGAAACCACCTGACGAGATGTCGTTTATCTTATGTCCCAAATGCAACAACGAGGCCGGTGAGGTAATCAACATGGAAGAACGTAGAAGAGTAGGTTGGTATTGTGAGAAGTGCCATTACTTTGAAGAAGCGATCTTGCGAGAGACGGTATTGCCACCCAAGTTTTTGAACGGTAAACCCCGTGAGCACTAAGTTACAGATGGCGATGTTTCCGCCGAAGTCAGATTGGCTGCCACCGGAACACCCCTTTCCTGACATCCTCGACGCTGAAGAGATTGCTATCGATGTCGAAACCCGAGACCCCAACCTAAAAGAACGGGGACCTGGATGGCCTACGGGTAACGGTGAAGTGGTGGGTTACGCCATTGCCGTACCAGGTTGGAAGGGTTACTTCCCCGTCAATCACGTGGGTGGTGGCAACCTCGATAGGCGCATACTCAACAAGTGGCTCAAGAAGGTGTTCGAGTCACCGGCAGATAAGATCATGCATAACGCCCAATACGATCTGGGGTGGATTCGTGCGATGGGTTTTGAGGTCAAAGGCAAGGTGATCGATACCATGATGACCGCTGCGCTGATCGATGAGAACCGCTTTAGTTACTCGCTGAACGCCCTGTGCTACGAGTATCTTGGTAAAACCAAGTCCGAGAAGACGCTAGTCGAGGCGGCTCGGGAGTTTGGCGTGGACCCCAAGGGTGAAATGTACAAGCTTCCCGCTATGTACGTCGGACCTTATGCCGAGGTGGACGCGGAGATTACGCTGGAGTTGTGGCATCACTTCAAAACGCTGCTCAACCGCGAGGAGCTTTGGGAAATCTGGGAGCTGGAGACAGCCCTGCTACCGTGCCTTGTAGAGATGACCATGACCGGCATCAAGGTGGACTTGGACCGTGCCGAACGGACCAAGCAGGAATTAATCAAGCGCGAGAAAGGCGCACTGAAAAAGCTGAAAGACTTGACCGGCATCAAGGTGGAGATCTGGGCAGCGGCGAGTATTGCCAAAGCGTTCGATAACGCTGGCCTGACTTACCCAAAGACCGAGAAGGGATCGCCCAGTTTCACCAAGAACTTCCTGAACGAACATCCCTCGGAGCTTGCCAAGCTAATCGTGGAGGCCCGAGACCTGAACAAGATGCAGGGCACGTTTATCGATTCGATCCTGCGCTACGTGCATAAGGAGCGTATCCACAGCCACATCAACCAAGTGCGCTCTGATGACGGAGGGACCGTCTCCGGACGCATCTCCATGAACAACCCCAACCTGCAACAAATACCCGCACGGCATCCGGAACTCGGACCGATGATTCGCAGTCTGTTTCTGCCGGATAAGAAGTACTGGTGCTCTATCGATTTCAGTCAGCAGGAGCCACGCATCCTGACCCATTACGCAAAGATCTATGGCGACTATCAAAACGTGCCGATGCCTGGTGCGCCTGAGTTCGTTAAAGAGTACACCGAAAACCCTGATGCTGACTTTCACTCGATGGTTGCAGAGATGGCCGACATCCCCAGAAAACAGGCCAAAACACTCAATTTGGGCTTGATGTACGGCATGGGGGTCAAGAAGATGTGCGTCGAGCTGGGCATGGACGAGGACGCTGCGAAAAGTCTGATAGACCAATATCATAGCCGTGTACCCTTTGTTAAAATGCTGACCAAGGGCGTGCAAAAGAAGCTGGACGACCCCAGATCAAGTGGGAGCATACGCTCCCTGAAAGGTAGAAAGTGCCGCTTTGATCTCTGGGAACCGGCCACGTTTGAGATGCACAAGGCATTGCCTCGGGAAGAAGCCATCGCGGCCCATGGACCCACGACACGGCTCAAGAGAGCGTTCACCTACCGCGCACTGAACCGGTTGGTGCAAGCCTCGGCGGCGGATCAGGTCAAGGCAGCAATGCTGGCGGTATACCAAGCTGGATACACGCCCATGCTTCAAGTACACGACGAGCTTGCGTTCTCGGTAGACACGTTAGAGGAAGCCAAAAAGCTCGAAGAGATTATGATTAACGCCATCGAACTGGTGGTTCCGAGTAAGTGCGACATCGAACTCGGGCCAAGCTGGGG
>Ga0209232_1000707_pt1 | contig 19446 bp, 25 predicted proteins | sample ETNvirenome_2_60_FD_184066 | JGI IMG/M metagenome (GOLD analysis project Ga0209232, IMG submission 184066) | Marine viral communities from the Pacific Ocean - ETNP_2_60 (SPAdes) (version 2) | ecosystem: Environmental > Aquatic > Marine > Oceanic | place: Pacific Ocean | collected 2013-06-22
TGCTACGGCTTATACCGATTCTGATGCTATCTCCGCAGTCGAGGGTGAGGCCACACTTGCTTTATCAGGTGATGTAACTATCGCCGCAGGTAAAGACCTAACCGTTGACACAAACACATTACACGTTGATTCAGCAAATGATAGAATTGGTATAGGGACAACTTCACCTGATTTTACGTTGGATGTAAAACAAACAGGGACAACAATCGCAAGAGTAGCAAGCACAGGTTCTCACGCTAATTTGCGCTTTGGTCGTGCAAATGCTTCTTATGATGCGGCTATGTTGTTTTTTGACGACATGGCTACCACTCCTTCATTACAATGGCGTATTCAAATGTCAAGCGGAGGAACTAATTTAACCATCCGTGACGAAGATGGAAGTCCCGATGGTCTAGCAATTATGACATTCAAAGACGGTGGTGGCGTTGATATTAACACCGATGTAACAATCGCGGCAGGGCATGACCTAATCTTCGGTGATAAGACTGCGGTTGCCGCACTCGGAACGCAAGTTGTCAATCCCGACGCAGGTGGTGGTAATCCAAGTGCCGCCGAACTTGCTTCCACGCAAGCGGCGATAACAGCCCTTCAAGCCAAACTGGACGCACTTATCGCTTCTTTGAGCAACATAGGGTTGGTTTGAATCGGCGAACTGATTGACCAACTGATGCAGACGTGTGAAGTCTGTAAGACAACAGCGTTACCCCTGTCTATATCAGGCAAGTACACCACAGGCTCGGCCGTGGTATTGCACGAGTGTCCCAACTGTGGCTACATTCGTAAGCACGGTGGCTTGGGTCCGATAGCCGAGCGAGCATCGCTCAAGAGCATACGCAAACGCCTGAAAAAGTCAGGGCATGGGCAGATGTCATTGCTGCTACTGCGCCATGCACAGGACACTATCATCAATCAGCGGACGCATTAGTCATCCGACTTCTTGCCGATGATGTCATCGATACGAAGAATGCTGATGCTGACTTCGCTTGCTGACAGGATTGCCTGCCTCACAAGTCCAAGTGGTTCCCATACGTTTGCCTCAATCATAGAGCAAGTACCACCGTTCTCAATATCAGGACCTGCGTCCCTGATACCTTGTTGATGGTCGTTACGTAGTGCAAGGATGGTGTCCAATGGAACGAACCCTGCATTCTCTGCAATGGTTGATGGTATGGCCTCTAAAGCATCAGCAAAGGCTTCGATAGCCATCTGTGCTCGACCGCCAATCTCAGCGGCTCTGCTTCGTAGATTGAGGGCTGCGCTGACATAGGACGAACCACCGCCAGTGACGACCTCACCGCTGTTGTATGCAAGGCATACGACGCCGAGTGCATCATCGAACCCACGCTCAGTCTCATCGAGTGTCTGTCGTGTAGCACCACGTAGTACGAGTGTCGTTACGTTACCATCACCTTCGACGATAACGTATTCCATGTCACCCACTGTCTTTTGTTCGACAGACGCATCTACTGGTGAGAGCAAGTCATCAACTGAATGGCTTACTGTCGTGTCAAGTAGTGTAGCCATAGCATCGAGGTCGCTTGGCGGTACTCGATGTGCTACGCTGATGTTGTTCTTGGCGAGGAGTGCTGCGACTAATTCGTTTACGCTATCTCGACTGAATACGACTCCACCCTTTGGCATAAGTTCGACGATTGCCTCGACCTTGCTTTGCCAAATGTCCTTGTCTGCATACTGCTTGTAGGACTTGATGTCACTAACACTCTGTAGATTGACCTGTACACCTTCTTCTTTCTTGGTTGAAAGACCAGTGTTGACGAGTAGGACTCGTCCCTTAGGCTTCTTAGGCATGTTGGGAGTAAGGAATGTCTGATTGAGCATGACGCCACCAAAGCAGTGAGAGTCGTCGAGTGAACCACCCGGCTGACCAATCACACGAATGCGCTTGATGTCACCGTTCGCTTGTTCTGCTGCCTTTACACAGAGAGAAGATACGTGTTCCATACTCGTCTCAAGAGACTTACCAGTGATGGCGGTCTTTGCGACGTGACTCAGGTAATCCTTTGCATCTACTGCGTTGCTCTCGATGTGGTCAACTGCCCATTTCGCTGCTTGGCGATAACCTTTGCAGACGATATTGGAGTGCAGTCCCTTCTCAAAGAGAGGCTCGCTGTTACCGAGCAAAGAACCTGCCAAGACGGTCGTTGTTGTTGTACCATCGTAGCATAGGCTCTCTTGGGTGTTCGCTGCTTCTACAATCATCTTCGCACCCGGATGGGCTACGTCGAGTTGTTGAAGGATAGTGGCACCATCGTTTGTCACGATGACATTTCCACCCCCGTCAACCATCATTTTGTCCATACCAGCAGGTCCCAACGTCGACCGAACAGTGTCGGCGATTAGTTTGGCTGCTCTGATATTGTTATGCTGTGCTGTTTGTTTCTTTTCGTTTGTCATAGTTTTCCCTCTTACCACGATACCTCATATTCGGTAACGGCTCCTGATTTACGGCATCTCGCCTTAACAAAGCCTTCATGGTGACCATATTTCCACAACTCATAGGAGAGTTGGGCATCCTTTAGGCAATACTCGGCTACTTTGCCGAAGTTACCTTTACGCCATTCGATAGGCGCTTCTTCGCTTCTCATCAGTTTGTCGTTACCCAGTGTATGGCGACAAGCATCCGATAGCGGTATACGTTGTTTCGATGCACTACGCAGCAAAACAGACGTGTCGATAATGTGTTCTTTTGATTTCGATAGAGCGTCACCTGCTGCCCAGCAGTCAAGGCTATCTCTCAGTACAGGAAGGTCGAAGTTCATTAGGTTGTGACCAACAATTCGTCCTCCCTTTTCGATGTGGGCTGAAAGGTCTTTACCCAATGTTTCAGGATGCAGTTCTTTGAGTACCACTCCTTCGGGCAGAGACTTCTTGGCCTCAGATTTGTTGCAGTACACCACGCCCTCTGAACCATCCCACGTTGCTACGACGGTTGGTTCAAACAGATGTGTGTTGTTCCATCCACCAATCTCATGAGAGTAGTTCTCAGTCTCGATGTCAAGTGCCATTACGTCGCTCATGCTATCAATTCCTTTATCTCGATAATCTGCTGGATGGTCTTTTGCAAGACGCCTCTACATGGCTCACATACGCAGACTTCTTTGTTCCTTCGGTATCCCAATAGGAGAAGAGAAGATTCATCAGGGTCGTGGCACATATAGCATTCACGCATTCTCATCCCCCTTCACTTTGAGATGTTCCTTGCGTAGTCGAACATACTTACGACGTCCTTCATTGGTTTCTTCAAACAGTTTTGCACCGAATTGATTGTACTTGGTATTGATTGAGTTGTTACTGCTTAAATTCATGTCCTGACCAAACATGGTGAACAGGTCTTGTTTCTTGACCCAACCCTCACCACGTGTATCATCGAAGTCAAATCGCTCTGAGCGCTTGTAAGCCATCTTCCAAGCCTGCTCGACGTTCTTTGTCTCCTTGGACGCCATGCCGACTTTGACTTCTGATTCAAGCCATTGGATGAGGTTGTTGTACAGGTCGTGGAGTATCTCCTTTGCCATATCGATGTGGTCACCACGTACAACCCAAGTTCCCTCAAGCATAGCCATGTGGTGTGCTAATACATTCGTATAGTTCTGTAGACCCATGATGAACGATGCACATACTGATTGCTTGTGTGGGTCCATGTTCTCTACGAGATAGTAATACTCGTCGATTGCACTGATGAGTGCAGGTACATACCCATCATCGATGGTGAACAGTTCGTCCATGACTTCCATAGTCCATCCTTCTTGAGTATCATCGTCAGCATTGTCCCATTGCATAGGTTGTATGCCTACTAACTCACAAACTCTGCGCTTGAGTGAGCCCTGTAAATCCAAGAAGAACTGAACGATTTCTTGATACTTGATGTCGTGCTTCGTTCTGTTGTGAACGCTCGCTGCGAGTTCGTGTGCTACAGCACGCTTCATATCGAGTGTCCATTCACGCCAGTATAGTAACACACGCTGGAAAATACCTTTGTCGAGAACGTGCTCTTTGATACCCTTTGGGGGGAACGTCGTAATCCATAAACTGACTTCTGATTTGATGGTAATCGTACCATCACGCAAGTGCTTTGTCAGAATGTTACGACCTGTCCCTGCTGAGTTGAGTGCTGATTGAAGGAACAAAACTGTCCCTTCTGAATGTTGGTTTGGTTTGAGAAGGATTGACCCCTCGTCAAAATTCATACCCTTTCGCCCTGAAAGTACACCCGGTCGCTGTACAGGAGGCTCACCCTGTTCTTCTGTAACGAATGAACCTACTAACGCTGCATCGGTACCCGTCGAGTAGTCGACGACTTCCAAGTTGGAATCCTTCATCACCTTTTGAATGACTTCAAACGCCACCGATTTACCTGTCCGTGTATCCTGAATCCAGAAAACACTGACCCTCGGACATAGGTTACTTCCTCCTACTGGTATTCGTACAAAGGGCAGGCTTGCCTGTCCCAATATATAGAAGAACGATAATAATCCGGGGATTTCATTGTTCTTACTTACTTCTTTGAAGTGGCTGAGATACCCATTCAATATAGGATACCTCGATACCGCCTCATATTTGTCTGCTCTGTGTTCTATCATTTACTTCCCTCTTTTTTGTTGTCCGTTCAATGCGGACGGGCTCTTCGCTTGTTAGAACGTCTATTAAACGCTTCCGTAGGGTGGGCCCCATACCCTTCACTGTTTTCAGTGATTCTTGGAAAACCATCTCTTCGATGTTCCCACATTTTTCTAACAGTTTCACAACCAAATCTGGTCCGAAACCCGGAATTGCATTGAGCATATCTGCACGAACATCGTTCGTACTGACTCTCGTGATTGCACGTGCACCATGCCTTGAAGCAGGCTTGTGTGACTTCTTGTGCAGTTTGACAATGAACATTGCTGCCTCTACGTGGTCTTTCGCCTTGTAGATGTGACAATCAAAGTCAGCCATGATACGAGCGAATGTTCCCATCAACTCGTTCGTGACTCGTGAATAGTTTGCTTTGGCTCCTCTGTTCTGAGCCATCTTGACGTATTTTGCTATGTCACCATGGACAACCAAAAACACCCTGTCGCAGTTTGCATCAAGGTTGTCGAGTTGCCGCCATAAATGACCACTATGGCTCGATTGGAAGAAGTCACTGAGGCTCTTGCACTCTACGTGACCTGCTCCCACCTTGTAGTCGCCCATACCGTTAAGGAATTGGGCTTTGACGAGAACACCTTCTTTGCTTGCCATACGGTGTATAGCCTCGCACAGAGAGCCTCTCTCGTTGCTGTCAACAATTAGCGGTGGTACACTCATTCAGCATCCCTCATGATGTACATTTTGACTCTACTTGAATTGAGTGCTCTTATTTCTGAATGAACCTCTACTTCATTCTTCAAACGCTTGAGTATGATTTGACTAACCGAAGTCGATGTAAGTCCAGAACGACGTGGCGCAACAGAAGCAATTTCCCCTGCTGTCATAGGTCGATTCTGCTCGGTTAGTATGTCTCTGACGATTTCTGCTTTACTACGATTACCCATCTGATTTCACCTCTTCAATGGCACCGGTCTTATCCCAGTACCTGCACTTTCCGATACACAAACCCTTCTGCCATAAGGATTTACACGTTTGTGGATAGTCCTTACCGATAATTGTGCTTACTTGGTATCGTGTTACGCCCATATCTTGGTCAGCCCATTTTAGGCTCATCAGGAATTCGACGATTTCATCAGCGTGTTCCTGTAAGTCGTCAGGGGAAAACCGATGTGCTGGGAAGAAGTTCCTCTTTCTTGCTGCAAGGTACTTTACTAACTGTACACGTGCATCGTGACTGGGGTTTCCTCCGACTTGGCAGGCTGCCTGATTCAGGCAAGGTAAGATGATGACGTCGTTCATACGAACGGTGGCTACATCGAGTGGCTTTGCCTTAGGGTCGAATACCTGTAGGCTTTCTGTTACCTTTCTTACAGTCAGTTCGATACCTTTGTTACCATAGGGAATAGCCCCTACAGAGGAGTCCATTGCCTTCTCTAAGATGTAGTGATAGCCCTGTTCCAAGTCCTCTGTGGTCAAAGGTATACTCCAATACCCACGCTTAGCGTTGTAGGAGTTTGGTATTCTGATTAAGCCACTTGTGTCAAATGGAACAGCAGGGTCACAGCAATATAGGTCAAATCGCTTTACCCAGTCATTGACTAATGTCATCCCTGCTTCACGTAAAGCCGACAACTGACCACCAGTGCTTGGCATGTGTCGTTCAGCCAAGTGTATCCATATGTGATACCCTCCGCCACTGAACCATACAGCGTGCGATATGTCCTGACCGAGTAGATACTTGTGTAATCGCAATGTCTGCTCTAAGGGTATGTGAGGTGCAACCTCAGCCCCCTTGCTCTTGAAGTTCTTCGGGTCGAAGTCCAGTACAAAGTGCCTCACTATAGGTGTCTGTAAATCGACACGCTTGTGGTGAGGTGCTTGGGTACCTCTGTAACCATAGACAGTCATGTACGCATTGGACACACCGTTCTTACCTTTCCAGTATCGTTCAAAGGCACCCTTGTCGTTGACAAGTTTCCTGTACCCTCTCCCCTTCTCTGTGCTCAGTTCAAGGACTTCTCGTGGGAAGTCAAAGTGAATCTTCATGCTCTCTCCCTCTCCGAGCCAAGTGCATATAGATGTCCCTCATCGCATCGTGCATTTCTGCTGGGTCTACGAGTAAAGAGTTACTGAGACTCAGCACAACCAATGCTGGGAACTGTTGATGGTCTATTACGAGACGCTCCTGTAACAGGATATTCACGTTTTTCTCTTGAAGACCAAATGCGACAGAGCACTCTATACTGAATGCCCGAGATACCCAAAACTCGATGCATCGCTTTACTGATTCAGCGCTTTGCATTTTCTTGCCTCCGAATACGTGGCTTGGGCTTCTTCCAGTAGATGTCGCCACCTTCTTGCCATGCAGGGCATTCGACAACAAACTCACACCAAGCGCACTTGCCTTCTGACGGCTGTGGTACGAAGTTCTTGGTTAGGTATGCTTCGACGAGATTGTTCAGGTGCCTCTTCAATGTGTTGTTGACATAGGTTTTCTTGACTTTCTCGTGGGCTACGTGGTTCTCACTACGTGGTACGCCCTCCCGCTTTCCATACGGATAGAACCATCCCCAGTGGGATACGTTCTGTAGCGGGTGGTCAGCCTTGTGGAGTAGGTCAGTATAGAACGCCATCTCAGTACGCATAGAGCGCACCTTGAAGTCTGTACCAACCCATTTGCCTGTTTTCAATTCCATCAATGAGATTGTCCCATCTTCGTTCTCATAGCCACGGTCAATGCTTCCAGCAAAGTGGATAGGTATCGTTACCTCTTCCCCTTCAAACTCAAACACCATGTCCTTGAAGGCGTGTACCTCCAGTTCGTTGATGACTGGTAAGAATCGGTCAGGGTCCTCTTCAAGACGGAGGAGTTCCCACTCAATGCGCTGCCTGATAATTGGTTCTTCATCGAGTGTGTACGGTTCCTCAGGCTTGGGTACACAGTCAAGTAGCATTTGTAGCGCTTCCTCTCTGTGACCCTTCTTGACCTCGTCGTATGCTTTCCGATAGACTGGTCTGACTCCAATATAGAATTCCTCAATAGCATCGTGAACATTTGTACCACGAGTCATGTCGTCAGTCTGTGGGCTCTTACGCCCTTCGATACGCTTGTACTCATACTGCTTCTGACAGAACGTGAAGTCTGATGTCAGGCTCGACTTGGTGACACGCAGGTACTTTTCATGACCCGGATGCCACTGGTAAGTAGACTTACCGTATGCTTCCCAATTGCGTGACATAGAATCACTGCTTGGTCATTGCAAGGAAAACGAGTTCACTGATGAGTTCTGTTGCCTCGTCAGGGTTGTTCAATTGTGATAGCACCTTATCTTCGATTTCTGTCTGTACCATAATCATACGGACGGATGTCTTGGATAGTCCTGATAGTCGTCCCTTTTTCACTGGGGCTTTCTTGGATTCAGTAACCAGTTTCTTGTACACTTTATCACGAACACCAGATACTTTGCGATGTTCGCTTGGTTTGAGGCTGTATCGAGCACCCTTGCGTCCTTTTCCTACGTTCACAATCTTACCTTCCTTTTTTAGTTGGGTTAGTAGATTTGTTATCTTTTGGTCGAGTGCTTTGAGTTTGAAGATTGGCATCTTCTTCACATATTTTGCTAAGTCACTTCTTGACGATGCTGGCTTATCAGCAATTGTCAACCAAAGTATATTCTTTCGTTCTTCTTCTATATTGTTTTTGGTTCCTTTCATTTCCTTCACCTTTTATTCCGACTACATCCTATTATATTAAATCACCAGTAAGATTTTGGCTTAGCCATACCAGAAGCATAGTTTATATTCCATTCAAGAGCCCTGTATATAGGCTCTATCTTCTTGGTTATTAGTTTCAATACCATAGTATCGTAGTCGAGTGTAAATCCATCGAGTTCTTCTTCCTCGTGGAATGATATAATGTCTGTCTTAGGAAGGCCATCAGGTACGTCTTTAATATATACCCAAGTAGCACTATCTCCCTCGTCAAATCTTGGCCTGTTATATCGCTCGGCCAAATGAGCGTTGTAATATCTTGCACCTTTAACACCGGGTACTCCAACGCTCGGTGCATAGTTGCTTAGAGACTTTTGAATACGAGTTACACCGCATAACTTTTTGAGCGGTATCTCTCCGTTTTGAATCTTCTTTGCCAGTGGTCGAACCAATGCTGTAGCATCGTTCTCTGTGCCACCACTGCAAACGATGGTCAACAGGTCACGCTCCAATGTCCTCGACACTGGGGCGAGCGTTGATATTTTACCGAACCTCGCTGACTTGGGTTTCCCCTCATCCTCAGGAGGCCATGAGCATACACCGTAGTACAGGTTCTTACCTGCTACAATCCAGTATGGCATGTATGCCTCAAATTCAACGAACAGATGACTGGCATCGAGTTGCCGTTGAACCTCATCGGTCAGGTGTTTGGCGAGAGCCTCGGCCTCATCAAATGGTACTTGGACGAATGCTGAGTCAGTGTGACCGTACAGGGCTGAGTAGCCCTGAGCCTCTGACTCCTCCATTAGGAATCGAATAGACTCTCGGCCTCTTGATGTGATGGCGCTTGCTATGGCAGGTGCTGCCCAGCCCCAAAAGGTACTGGCGCACATCCCATACAGGGACGCCATGACCCGCTTTACTGCGAGTTGCATGGTGTTCCACCCTGAGCGCTCTGCCTTACTTTCAGCAGCACGCATGTTCTTCTTGTAATTGTCACGTACCTCAAACAGTTCCTCTACGATAGTAGGTAACAGGCCACGCTCTGTTTGTAGCCAACAGGTGCCGTCCTTGAGTTCCTTGACATCCTTTTCGTGGCGACGTGAGGAGTCCACCTGTGTCTCCCACGATAGGTTGTCACTCAAGATAATCGAAGGGTACAGCCCTTTGTAGTCAACACAGCCAACTCCCTCATATCGACCCGGTTTGGGTGGAGGGATGAACGCACCCTCGTAGTCAGTCTTTTCAGCCGACGATGATGTGGGTGCTTTCTTGTCTGTTCTACGACTGAGCAAGCCACGTGCGAATCTCGTTACGTTGTGGCATGATTCAAACATGACACCACAGAAACGCTGTAGTGCTAAGTAGAAGTTGAGAATATGATTGTCCTCGTCTATCTGTTTGAGCAAGAGCACGTCTTGCATACAGTAGTCGACGTACTCGTCGAATCGCTCGTACCATCCTGTGAACACGTCCATGTCGAACTTGTTCGGGAGGCCGAGTTCCTCTGCGATAGTGGCGAGTTTACGATTGGCTAACTGTGGTCGCCCACTGTCCTTCCATACACGCTCAAACCCAGTACCACTCTTGAGAGGGGCAGCAGTGTCAAAGCATAGGCGCCCTGACACTGGTTGGTCTGTGTAGTCGTATCCACCACGCTTGTCTTTACGTGGCCTCAACACACGACCGAGTGGACTCAACCGTCGATAGGCATTCTTACCCAGTACCTTCTTGTCGCTGAGTCGAGATACCATGTGAGGCAGGTCAGCCCACATCAGAGCATGGGCGACAAAGACGTCAGGGTCAGCCTCCTCAAGATGCTCAAGGAAGCGTGTATAGATAGCCTTCTCGGAATTACAAATGACTCGTCTGTATGTGAAGTCGGTGGTATGACCATCCTCGTACTCATGCTGTACACGACGTTGTTCGTCGATGCATTCGTCATCACCCAACTCTTTGGCTGAGCGTTCCGACCAACAGTAGGCTACGTGTTCACCCGTCTGACTGTCAGAGAATGCGATGACCGTAGTGAACTTCTTCACCGGGTCCCATTCAAGGTCAAGGTGCCACACTCGTGGCTTCCAATCAGGCATCTCCTTCACCTCATCTATGAGGTATCGGTCAGGGAGTCTGAGGTCAGCCTCCCACGTATCTATCTCTCGACGTACGCCCCTCAAGTCGTGAGGTCGCATGACGTTGACACGAATCAAGTCCTCGCCGTATAGACCAGTGGCCTTCGTAGAACGGTCGACTGTTAGTCCGTAGTACCGTTCACTCAGCCGAGTCAGAAGTCGAGGAGGGGTGTCGGCCTTTACCCATGTGTAGGGTTGGAAGTCCGTTACCGTCTCTTCAATCAGTTCGCCTTCGGGTGAGCGCCATCGCTTGTACAGGGCAGCCATGCCCTCAGGGTCAGGATAGTATTGCTCAATAATCATGCGTTCACTACTCCATCCCACTTGTCACCTTTGCTCATGTTATCTAACGCCCATAGCGGTTGTAAATTGTTTAATGCCCAACACTTCTTGAAGTCAGGGTGGTCAGTCGAATCGTAGTCGAATGATGCAATGGGTCTTATGTGGTCTATGTGCCATTTATTTCTGTTATCCCACGACATACCATCGGTGAATTGAGATTCCAAGTGATTGTACAACTCTGCGCCAGTATAGCCCAAATGCCTGAAACTGCCATAGACACCTTTATCCTTGAGATACCTTCTAAAAAGTATCCTGAATCTCGCAGTTATGTCATTCTTCGGTACAGAAAGATATACCTTTCTATTTTTTCTGCTACGGTTGGTAGAGTGCCTTTTGCGACAAACATCGCTACACGTTTTTGATTGGAAATGACCGACAAATTTCTTTTCACAGATAATGCATTGTTTATCTTGTTTGTGCATACAATCATACTTATTTCGTATGTGGCGAGTCTTGTCTTTCCAACGCTTCTTTGTTGCTCGACTTGCTTCTCTCCAAGAAGGGTCTTGCATCCTTATTGCTAACCTTCGCTTTGCTTGTTCTTTTTGACATACCCTACTACAGCACACGCAACTTGTCTTAGCCTCAAATTCCGTATCACAAATAACACAATTCTTCTTCATTCGTCCTCACCGTCGAAATCGTCGGTGTTCATTACGTTCGTATTGAGCGCTTTGTACCTGTCGAGTAACTTAGCCAGTGCCTTACGAGTCGACCTTCGATTGAAGTATTGACTGTGCCCTTTCAGGTAAAACCTAATGGTCACATCCTTGTTGTCCATCGGGTCGTCAGGTGTTATGTACAACCATTGGATGGCTGCCACTTCGTTCAAGTTAATCACCAGACTGTTCGCTGATGCATATTGTTTTTGTTTTTCATTCATTTTCCTTATCCTCCTTTTTCCATAGTTCTGAGCATCGTAGACCAGCACAGAAGCGGAAGCCTCGTCGTGCAGGTAACGTGCATTTTCGTTTAGAGCATGTTCTCATTCTTTCGTCCTCCTCATGGCTTCTTCGTAGTCGATTTTCTTGTCTCTGTGCGCTCTGTAAATTTCAGGGTCGTACTCAGAGCGGCCAAATCTTGCATGTTTCAGGCAGACGATTGATTTGTAACCTACATGTGCGGGATGAGGACATTGCTGACCTTTGGTTTTACCCGATTTGATGATGGCGGTACATCTCATTCGTCCACCTCTTGGTCGAATACGATGAGCAAGTAGTCATCGTTCGGTCCACGTATCACAAGGGGAGCATTCTCCCCCATGTGTATTGTGACCTCTTGATTGGGTACTGTACCCAGCAGGTCAGGCAACCAGTGTGCGAAGTGAGAGACGTATGATTCCTTATCTCCAGCAATCATCTGAGCCTCCGCATTCACGAACATCTTACCTTTGCTTTTCTTTGCTGCCATGACAGTGAAGTCGTTGTCCTTAGGGCGGAACTCCGCCTTACAGGTAAACAGATTACCTATCACCTTCGTGGCCTTAGCCAGTGGGTACAGGTCAGCACCATCGACTGTCGCCTCAGCAGGGAGCGAGGCGCTTGCGAACGATGTCCACATGCTTTCCTCAGCCTTCTTGACTATCTTCTCAATCAAGCCCACGTCGCTGTCGGAAGCGATGTAGGTGCTGGTCGGCAACTCAAGGTTGCTCTTGCCACCCTTGACGTGCAGAGGTCGCCCTCGCCCACGCTGGGTCACAGTAACCTCCGCCGAAGTCGCTGACTTGAGGAAGGCCAAGAAGCGAGCAATATCACTCACGTATATCTTACCTTCATCATCACTCGTGCAGGGCGTACCCTTACGCAAGTAGTGCGTCAGTTGACCTATGGCGGCGATGATAGTGCCCGACTCGACTCGCAGTACGATGTCGTCAATACCCTTTGCAAAGGTATCGATGAAGCCTATCAGTGTCTTACGGTCTGCTTCAAAGGAAGGCATACGCCTCACAGAGTCCTGTCACGTAGTTCGGGCAAGCCGTACCACTCAGCGTTCTGTCCCTTCTTCGTTACGAAGAACGTCCTCTCTTGACCTTGCAGGTTCGGATTGGTCTTGCACTTCACGAACTCAGCAGCATAGCGTGTCTCGCCTGTCTCCTTGCCGTCCTCGTCTCGCACCTTGATGTCCTTGCACCATAGGATTTGAGTGAGGTCGTTGTTCGCCTGCTTCTCCCATACGAACTTCCAACCGTCATGGCTGTACTCATCGTCGCCTGATTTGATGTGAGTCTCCCAGTATACATCGACACCGAGATGGTTCATCTGTCGGCACAAGGCAGTCAGTTGCTTGAATCGTGTCGAACGAATGTTCCAGTTCCATCCAATCTCCTTGTTGAGTTTAGAGGCGGCTGCTTCAATAGCATCCTTCGCATCCATCTCAAGGTCGTAAATCTTCATGTTGTTGATACACACTTGGTCGAACTGGTCAACTGCTGTGACGAGGAACGCCTTCAATCGAGGCTTGTCCCAGTCAGGACTACGTTGCTTCTGAGCGTACTCAAGAGCGAACTTACAGATGTCCATAGTGCGCTGGTGAGTCTTAGGATAGTCGAACGCTGTTCGATTACCGACTTGCGTTGACCATGGGTTCCATACTCGGAAGCGGTCATCGTCAGGATAGTGAGTCTGCTTGCAGTCAAGGGCTCCGCTATCGAAGTCCATACACCACATCATCTCATCTTCTTCGGCATAGTGCACGAAGGCATCCATTGCGATACCAGTCTTACCACGACCACTGTGTCCACCAATGCCGACGAAGGTCGTCGATGGTTTATACTTGGTCTTAACAGTCTGCTGTTCAAACTCGCCCATCAGTTCAGGGTAGTTCGTATCAACCGAGACTGCTTCCTGTACTGGAGCAGCCTTCTGTTCGACGACAGGCTTGGCTGGCTCAGATTGCACAGGGGGTTCGGTCTTCTTCTCTTCTTTGTTTTCTTCAACAGCCTTGTTCAGTGCTGCCTTCAATGCGTCTAATCCACTCATTTCATCACTTCTCCTTTGTTGTTGACAACATGACCGTTTATCACTCTCATGTCGTACAATTCTAAACATCCCTCGCATTCACGAAAGATGGCTTCTTCCATTGTTGGTATTTCACATTCACAATCAGTCATTCTTTCACCAATCCTCTGATAAAATTCGCAATCGCCATGTTCTCCTTTATCGTCATAGGGCAACTGCTTATTGCCTCAATGATTCTTTCGTATTCTTCATAAGTCATTCTCCTTCACCTCAAAATTGGTCCAAGTCTGTGTTCCCGCCACTTGCTCCGGGTCGTGCTGTTCGTGGAGGGACATAGATACCGTACGCTGTTAGGCTCGGTACCATGTCGTCTCTGAACATTCGGGTCTTGAGTTGACCACAGATGAGCACTGGTGTGCGCTCAGCATATGGTAACCACTCTTCACCCTTCTTGAACTCAAACGGATGTCCTTCATCATAGAGGGCACCCGGAATCCATACTGTAATCTCTGACAATGGCGACTCACGACCATAGGTCGATTGTGCTGTCAGGCTTGTGATGCTCAGTCGGAAGTTGCGCCCAGTCGAATCGTATTGGTTGTCGTTCGGCTCTTTGCTGAGTCGGCTGACATATCCCTTTGTGATAACTGTAGGCGAAAGGAAGCCATCGTTGTAGGCAATCTTACGCTCATCGTATGCATCAAGGAGTTCAGCCAAGTCGACATAGGCACCATGCTTGTCGTTCAACCAGAAGCGAGAAGCATCTGTGAAGTCAGAGGCTAAGTCGCCGCCTTCGATATAGACCACCGTATCACAGAAGTCTCTGTTCGTATAAACAGTGTCTCGTGTAGGGTCATTCTGTGGGACGACTTGGACTTGAGTCAGTACACCGAGTTCATATTCGGATGACATACTCTTACCGCTTAGTGCGATTCTCCACAGACGTGGGTTCTCTGATAGTTTGTTGACCTCGTTACCAAGGAAGTGCATGTAGCGCACTTCACTCTTAGGTGCTACTGGCTTACCGTAGGTTGCAGTACCTTCTCTGTTGTTGAGTAGGGCAATCATTGCGTTATCAACTTCCAAAGCAAACCAAGGGAGGTTGTCACCATCGACTCGCTCTTTGGTCGGCTCGCCATTGACGTTCCATACACCTTCTTTTGCCTTGACGATACCAACAAGTCCTTGCTCGATTGCTCGGTTGCTGTCACGCTTGAAGAGAGAAACTGCTTCCTCTCTCTGACGACGACGTAGGTCAGTTGGGCTGTCATTCATTCCGACGATGTGGCCGACGAAGGCAATTGTATCTCTGCCTCCACCGCTGCCGCTGCGTCCTAAGTTACGGGTGTCAATGACGAACATCTCAGCCCACTCTGTTAGGAGATAGGCGTCCTCGCTCTGCCAGTCGGTCACGCCGAACTCATCGCTGAGCCATTGTACAAACTCACCGACTGCTTCGTCTTTGTCTTTTCCTGTTCTTTCTGCGTATGCTGTTATACGTTCCATTACTTCTTCATTCATTGTTTCACTTCCATGTTGTGTTTTAATTCTGCTACGAAATACTCAAAGAATGCTATATCATCATCAGGCCATTCGTTGGTCAGTAATATAAACCGACCATATGTTCTGATAAACGCATACCACTCGTCTCCATCTTCCAGTAGAGGTCGTGCTCGGTACCTCAACTTCTTTAATGTTCCGAATCGGTTGTTACCCTCTTCAAGTTCTCGTAGAATATAAGCAGCAAGTGACTTAAAGTCGCCACCTGCTAAGTTTAATGCAGCCTTGGCAATGTTATTACCACGACCACGAATGTGCTCGACCAATGCATCATCGGTCTTAGATAAGGACTGTAAAGTATCGACTACTTTTCTTGCACTACCTGAATAATAGGAACCCAAGTTCCTGTAATACTCTTTCCAAGCATCAGGTAAGTTCTCTTCTGTGTGAATAGTTAATGCCACCTGTTCTATTTCATCAGGTGTCATGGGTTTGAAATGATATACTCGGCATCTATCTATAATGGCTGAGTGAAATCCTCCAATGTCATTGGCTGTTAATATAAACACAACAGTCTTATGGCTCGTCTCCATAATTTGTCGAAGTGCTTTCTGAGCATCCTTCGTTAGTGAATCTGCTTCATCCATAAGGATGTAGCGGCGAGGAGCCATCAGTGCTTTCTGTGAGACGATGTGCTTGAGTTCATCTCTGATGTACCCAATACCTCTGTCGTCACTGGCGTTGGTGACGATGACATTAGCAGGGTCAAACGCACTCCCCAATGCTCCCCTTGCTAACGCCATCGCCGCCGTTGTTTTTCCCACACCTGACGGTCCTACAAAGAGAAGGCAAGGCGGCATTGAATCCGCCCCCCATTCTCGTGAATCTCTTTTGAGTTCTTGACAACCAATCATTTGGTCGACAAGTTCTGGTCTGTATTTTTCTCTCCAAACTTCGGTCATCTAATCTCTCCTTTTCTTAGTTCTTTAAATACCCCAATCGAAATCATATCATCTCGATGAGGTCAGTTAGTTGACTGGTGTCGCTGTATCCAAGATTATCGTCAACATACATAATCTCGCCAACCATTGCCATCGTTGACAGGTTCATATCCTTGACCTGTGCTATTAAGACAATAGCCTGTTCTTCAATAGGTAACCAGTGGTTACCTACAAGGACTCCATGTTTAGCCAACCGTGTCCTCAAGTGGTTGGCGACAGAGGCGTTTAGTTTAGCCTCCATCACTTGGTAAGGGTCGAAGCCATCAAGGACTCCGAGCCTCAAGTGTGTTTCATACTCCGCATCTTTCTTGACTGATGTTGCCAACAGATGAATCTGATACGCTCCATCCATGACGACGAAGCCCCCATGCCCTCCGATGTCAAACCGACCGCCGTCTTTGAGACGCAGTCGTTCGTTATCGTTGATTGCTATGAGTGCGTTTGTCAAGTTCTCTCCCTCCTCAAGGAGTCTGCCTACTTTGATTGGCACCTTAAACTTGGTGGCCTTGAGAAGTTCTATGCGTTCTCTATAGGTCTGTTTGTATATCTCCCAGTCCTGTCCCATTGATAGGACGTCATTGACTGAGATGATTGTGTTACCACCCACCTCGACTTCGTAGATACCAGCCGTCTGTACTGGTAAGAACATCGTATCTATCTTACCAACAGGCTGTTTGTCTTGGTTGTACAGTGTACCTCTCAGTGTCCCTGCTGGAAACTCAGCCACGTGTAGATACCGACGCTGTGCTTTGATGACCTCAAGGTAACTGTTACCCGGAGCAGTTGTCTGTGTCCATGATTTGAACACGGGTCCTCTGAATGGTTGTCCCGGTTGCATGTGGTCAAGTGGTTTGACCAACTCGCTGTCATCTTTGAGTGTCTTGACAAGGTATTCCGCAGGTGACATGGTGTCGAGTATGCGACGTACCGCCTTGAGGCTGAGTGGTGTGCTCCCATTGAGATGAGAGCAACGCTGAATGAATCGGTCGATGGGGTATGCTGGGTCTTCACCCAATGCCCTTGACCAAAATATCTCAGCCTCAAGGCTACTGAGTTGCTTTGCTACATCCAACACAGTCGTCTCGTTCAGTCGATGCATAAGCATCAGTGCTTGCTTGACTGTCAAGTTACTGGGCTCGTCGTTGCTCTCCGATGCAAGCGTCAGTACAATCGGTTGACCCGTTAGTACCTCGTCCCACACCAAACCTGAGATGCCCAGTTCCTGACACACCGACTCTCTGATGTGGCTGTCTGAAATAAACTGACGAGGGTGTCGTGAATACTTCGGGAAGAAGATGTCAATGATGTCCTCGTAGTCGTCGGCTGATTGCTCAACCATATCAGACACTGCACGCATTGATTCACGGAAGTCAGCAGCGCTGTCCTCACTGTGTCTTACATAGTGTAGCCTACGCAAGGTACGTGCTGCCTCAGCAGCGGTCGATAGAAGCATACGAATCACTCAATCGGATGTAGGAACTCGTGTGGCTTACCAATCTTGACTTGCAATTCCTTCACTGCTTGGATTACCTTCGTCATCAGTGGGTCTGATTCGTATAGTGTATTCACCTCAGCAATCAAGTCGTTGACCTGCTCACGTAGCGATTCATTGTCTCGTTCCAGTTGTTCTATTCTGTCTTCAATGTATTCTTTGCTCATGCTTTCACTTCCGTTCTATGCTTGCGCTCTATCTTCAAGCACATTCTGTACATACTTGTACCCCATCGCTTGTCCATGTACAAAGCAAGGGATAGTACATCTGCAAAGTTGAATCGACAGTCCTCATCGACCGATTCTAAAACCAATAGTTCTATGTTCCTCTCAGCATTGTTTGCTAACATGCTCAATATCATTTCTCGTTCATTTGTTTTCATCTTATCAAATAGTTTCATTCTTTCATCTCCCTTGGAAATACAATAGCACACGGTGTCGGCCATTCTTCTTTGCTCGTAACCATGATGCCAATGTCTCTGTCATTATCTTTGCCCCATGCGAGGAGCATCTTGTGCATCTGTCGTGCGGTCGATTGCTTACCGTCGTCTGGAATGAATTGCATCAGTCCACCGTCAACGATGTTCTTGTGGACTATGATTGAGCCATGCTCGCTAAAGTCAACGACACTCACGCCGTCACCTCCACGCTCACAGCAACACTTACGTGAATGATGTTCCCACAACCTGAACCTGTACTCTCATCATAACATTCAAGCATCCAATTGTAACCATCACCATCAGTATGTATCATCATCCCTTTCTCGCATTTGTGACATACTTGTTCCCCTGTGAACTTCACTAAGCCACCTATCGCTGTATCGTAATATCTACTCACGCCGTCACCTCCACGCTTTCTTCTTTCCAAGTGAAGGCTTTACATGTGAGGCAAATGAAACCAATGGGTTGCATGGTATCGCCTCCGCCTCGTAGCCTTCGTTCATCTCCGCTTGGTCGCCAATAGGCGACTTTAGTCCTACGCCCACATTCACACAATGGTTTCTTCGTCACGCCGTCACCTCCACGCCTCGCCACCAGTTAGGAGCAGGTGTACCCTTGTCCCACTTGGCGAACTGCTTGGAATGGTAGTAGGCTTGGTATGCTTTGACTGCATCATCATCACGATACTCGTCGGGCATGGCCTGTGCGAATGGTGTTAGTTTACCGTTAGGGATGACACGGTGTAGTTTCATCATCCGTAAGATGGGACGATTACAAGCGTGTTCTTTGCCGAAGCGTTGAGTGTATTCATCACATAGCGCAATCGCATGAAGCCCAAGCCACAAGAAGTTGATGCGACTTTCGCCAGCCCATACTGTGCATGGGTGGTGAGCGTAGCCACCCTTGTAGGGTGTTCCACTTTTTGTCCGTGGCATAATGCCATCGGTCGCACCATGTCTACGCAGGGCTGATGCCATCATCTGTGCTGCTTCTACACACATCTTGGGAACGTGCTTGTCACAGTGCATACGTGCCGCTACTGATGCGTGCTTGTCTAATACGAATATGTTCATTCAGTCGTCCCCCTTATTCTCTTAGCCTCGATTTCTAGTATGTAGATGGCGTCACTAAATATGTCGTATTGTCTCTCAGTCATGTCTTGGTGATTGCGCATATCAAATGCTGCTTGCGTAACTGACTCAAGATTAGACATGAGTTGTGACCATCTTAAGTCCTGTTTAGAAACACTCATTCCTTCGCCTCCTTCTTCTTTCCTAGG